>OJED01000001.1_pt1 | contig 280578 bp, 240 predicted proteins | sample 1593181 | NCBI WGS metagenome assembly OJED01 (sample SAMN05416772, study PRJEB24817) | seawater metagenome | isolation source: Sea water | place: Canada:Atlantic | collected 2013-07
GTATCTATCGTAGTTACGCTTTTGGGTTTGCCCCATGACTATACCTCTTTAATGGATTACAAGTGGTGTCCATTAAAGTGGTAAGGGATCACGCCGGTTCGGAGCGCAGCGTAGTACCGGTCGGCTTCACCCATTTGTTAAGTTTCATTAGCCTCGAGCTCCTTCAACTGGATACCTTTTACATTTTTCCAGTTGGTAAGCCCGTTGGTATTGCCCCCTCTTACAACACTGCCTGCCGTGCTTGGCGATCCAAATTCGACATCTTTTGCGAATAGAAGATGATCGTCTTTAGGCTGAAGCAGACCTTTGTCAATTAGTTTCTCACGCTTGGCCCGCATTCTTTTGGCGGACGGTCGGTGTTCGAGGACAGCTTGAGACCCAGCAAAAACAACGAAGCCATTTGCAGTCCGCTTCCCAGTGGCTGTGAGCCCTTTGATTTTACAATACAAGAGATCCTGGGGTTCGCTCGCCTGATCGACTTTCTTACTGAAATCAGGAACTCCGAGAACAGGAAGGAGTTGAAGACACTTCTCAAGGAACACATCCATTTCTGCCGCGTCTGACTCGGGAAGTCTTGCGCCACTGCTTACAGAATTCATTACAATTGCAGAGCCATTATCGTTAGCCCGTTCTATTAAATCGCCCTCTAAATAACGGATGTGAGCTTTCGTGAGGTTTTCATCTTTTGAGACAAAAACTGTTGCGGAATTCCAAAAATCTTTTGCCGCATGGCCTTTCAATCGATTTGTAACATTCTCCGCTTCACCGATATAAATAACGCGATCTCCTGACTCTGGGTCAACCCCAGTCAAAAGATAAAAACCTGGATTCGCGAGCTCTTCCCGCTTGAGTAGTTCGGATATTTCAGTACGAGGAGCGGCGATAGCCTTTCCAGACCAATTGGAGAGCTCGGCGGTTCTTAGCCCATTTGGACTTCCGTGCACGAGGAAAAGTTTTATAGTAGCTGCCTGCAATGAAATCTCCTTGTAAACTTAATGCTTACATAAGGGGCGCGCCGCTTTTAGCGCGTCCCAGTGAGCGAAAGCGAACGAACTTGATGTTTTTGTTAGCTGTTTTAGATTTTAGAGGCAACATGGGCATAAAAAGCATCCTCAACAGATTCTAATTTCCATTGAACTGTTTTTTTCTTTTTTCTCAAAGTATCTTCGCAAGTCACTTTAATTTCTCTTAGAAGTGAATCTCTGCAACCATTGGCCTTCTCAAATAAGTCATTCATTGAAAAATCATTGGTGTCTCTACTGGTTGTAGAGTTGCAGAATTGGCATGCTGTAACAGTATTAATTGCATCAATTTCCCTAGACAAGCCTTCCTTCTCCGCATCTGAGTACTTGGGGAAACTAGTCTCCACTAACTCACGAATTTGCTTTAGGTAGCCACCCTGAGATTTACCAATCAGATGTTCTACGGTCATTTGACGCCAGATATCAAAGTCGATAGGTACACCTCCACACCCACACAACTGGCACTGCCCTTTGCACCGAATATGCACTTCAGCAGAGTATCCAAACAGTGATTGGCAGTTTCTATAATTGTATTTCTTCATGGTGTTCTCGATACAGCTAACGCTGTGGTAACGGGCGCGAGCGAAGCGAGTGTCCCAGTGAGCGATAGCGAACGATGTTTACCACCTTGTTATGCGATGCCGAATACACGAATTGCACCCATTACCAATATAGTTCCTGGAAGATAAAGTAAGATTGCCAATAAACTATCTATAGCTGCTAAAGCACTGAACCTTCTTTGAAACCACGCCATTTTTTTTAGATAGAAATCAATTACCCAGACCGCGATTAACACAACAGGAAGCCCGTAGACACCCATAGACCAATATGTACCACCAGCATCATGAATATACTTCATGTAACATACAGTACTTGCCCACCAAAAAACCAAGAACGTGGCGGTTGCGATTATTAAGCGAACGTAAGTCTTATTCATTTCTTTTACGCATAACAGCGAATTATAAAGCCATAGGCACTATATCACTTTGGCCGCTTATTTCAGAACAAACAGTAATGCTCGTAACATTATTGTCTTTAAAAACAGTACGTTGTGAATGGGCGGTTATTTGAGAAGCCGGTATATAGTGCAACCCCTTTATGCCTTTATATTTTACCCTGGCCACTTATCACATTTGACTACCCTTACAAATCAAAGAGTTGTCCATAGATTTAGTGTGAACAAGAGCCAGTGGCGCGTGATCTAGGGGGTTATCTTGCCTTATTGACGGAACTCAAATGGCTTATGTCGATCCCGCTTGCTGGTTTGCCCAAGCATCGTAATCATTATAAGCATCCAGGGTTGCGTCTTGTACTGAAAGAGTTTGTTCGACCATATGAGCACAGACCTCATCGGTCACCGCCCAGCGTTTTCGTTTGGTTTCCTGAAAGGTTTGCCGTAAGCGGGAAAAATAGAGGCCGTCTCTCGGTTTTGGGTAGGCCCCTGGGTTAAAGGCGATACCCTCGGGTTTGTCCGGTAGCCAGAGGGCACGATCTTGCGGGTAAGTGGGGTTTGACGCCCAGGCCATAAACTCTTCGTATGTCGCTTTGCCTTTTAAAATAATTTGGTAGCGATTTGCCCGCAGTGGTAATGCATCTAATCGTGATCGCACTTTGGTGAGCCGTTGCTCAATGGCTTTTTCTTGCTTTTTTAACCATGCAGGGGGTTTCCTCTGCCCGCTGTCTTTGACCGCCTTTTTGATGGCTTCTTTTGTTTTCGTCCGCGCTTCGTTCAATCGCTTCCTGTCTCTATAGTCAGCGCCGTATTGAAAAGTGAGGTGATCATAAACATCAGAAATTAACTGCCCCATGCAGTCGATTTGTGTCTTGGTGAGGGTTTCCCAGCCAGGTGCACGGGCTGATTCACTGATACCGTAGCGATTGCCCCGCACTTCACCTTGATCACTCATGCTTTGCCCCTTACAAAGGTATCCAATGACTTTGGAAATATAGGCCCCGGCGCCTTTGCTGGATTTGATCTTTTCAAGTTTTGCAAAGCCTTGTCCCCAAGCGCTTTCTAATCGTTTTGCCCAGGCTGCAAAATGTTCATGGGGTACACGCCAGCGCATGAGCAAGTGAATATGGGGATTAGGTTCGCCATCGCTGTTATTGGGGACTTCCACGACCCACAGATAGTCGAAATCGTCGTTATTACCCGGAATACCTTGGCGCTTTAAGCCACGGGAGTACATCTTTCCCCAGGCGCTCATACAGCGGGTTAATTCACGCTGAATGGTTGTTGTACCAGCCACCAAGGCTGCGCGTTTATCATCATCGAAGGTGAGCGTTGCGAAGGTTGTATAGCCCTCGCGTACCGTTGCGAGATAAGCGGCAGGGTCGGTGATGGTGCGGGCCCCAGCTCTGATAACCATTGCGAGGTGCGCATACCACACTACTTGGATGGTTGCTGTGTAAACGTACGCCATAAACAGGACAAAGGAGGAAGGCTATAAGGATCTTTATCTTCTCTATGCCCCAAATAGAAAATATTTTAGCGCAGTCAGAGAGCTTGCCTGGCGATACTTTTTACCTTTTTACCTTTTTACCTTTTTACCTTTTTACCTTTTTACCTTTTTACCTTTTTGCATCTTAAGTCGATGCAGTGATCCCTCTACCCATAGTCCAGGTCGGTCGCTTTGCCGGAAAAGATACGGTAGACATAAATCGAATACCCGATAATGGCTGGAATAGTAATCACGATGCCCACGAGCACGAATTCAAGGGAGCTGGTGGCTGAAGCGGTCTCCCATATGGTGAGTTCATCGATTACCACGTAGGGGTAAAGGCTGTAAAAAAGCCCGATGGCTGCCATGAGGCCAATGATCGCAGCGCCGGTGAAGGGCACCCAGGAATATCGATAGACGGTCTTTGGTGTTCGAGTAAAAAAACCGGCTATCGCAACAAATACCAATACACAGGTCAGCGGAATGGGCGTCAGGCCAACCGCATTGGGCAGCGTAAACCAGCGTGCTGCAATGGTGTCGCTGACCAGCGGCGTGGCGATGGATATGAGTAGAAGAGCTCCAGCCATGGGCAGTAGGGCGCGACGACCCCAGCGTGCGGCTTTATCGAAGAGAGCATCTTCGGTTTTAATCATCAACCAGGCAGAACCCAAAAACACATAAAAAGCCGGTAATAGTAGAGCGATGAGAGCGGAGAAAAGCGTACTGAGCATGCCGGTTTGCAAGCCAGTCACGTAAGCACCGACCATCCACCCCTGGGTGGTGGATGTAAGCAGTGAACCTGCAAAAAAAACTCGGTTCCAACGTTGTTTTTTATTGGGTCCGGCTTTGACACGAAGGTCAAAGGCCACACCGCGCATGACCAGGCCAATTAGCATCAGAGATACTGGCAGATAAAGAGCCGTGAGTATCCGCCCGTGTGCCTCAGGAAAGGCGATCAACAAAGTGCCCACACCAAGGACAATCCAGGTTTCGTTAGCATCCCAGAAGGGACCAATGGAGGCGATCATGCGGTCTTTATCGGCTTCATTACCCAGCGGCAACAACATGCCAATGCCCAGGTCATAACCATCGAGGATGCCGTAAGCCAGCACCGATAGCCCCATAATGATGAAAAACAACAACGGCAGCAAGGTATCCATCAGTTATTCTCCTCGTCAGTTTTATCGGGAAATTGCAACAGGGCTATCGACCCTGCAGGCTTACTGGACAGATAGCGAATAGCACCGACGTAGGCGGCCAATAACAGAACATAGAGCGTAAGGTAGGCCAGCAGCGTCGTCATCACCATACCGCCACTATGGTCGGCCACCATTTCCTCGGTGCGCACCAGTCCATAAACAATATAGGGTTGGCGGCCCACTTCGGTTACCCACCAGCCAGCCAGGGTGGCGACCCAGCCGGCAAAGGTCATAATGCTGAGGGTCAGTAGCTGTAAGTGGGATAGAGAACGCTTGCGTAGCAGGGTTAGGCCAACCCACCAGGCCACGGCAATCATGAGCAAGCCAACCCCAACCATGACCCGAAACGACCAAAATACCAGCGCGACCGGCGGGTGTTTACCTTTAAAGTCATTCAAGCCCTGGACGGTGCCGTCCAATTCATGGGTCAAAATCAAACTGCCCAGTGCGGGGATTGATACGGCAAAGTCGTTCGTGCGTGTCTCTTCGTTCGGCCAGGCAAATAATGTCAATGGCGCTCTGGATTCGGTCTCCCAGATCGCCTCCATTGCCGCGACTTTGGCGGGTTGGTGCTGCAACGTATTCAAGCCGTGCAGGTCACCCAAGAGGAGCTGGACTGGGGTGGCAACCATGGCGATCACTACCCCGGTCTTCAGCACCTGAGCCGTTGCCGGGCCATCCACAGATTTAAACATTCTCCAGGCGCTGACCCCCATTATGAGGAACGCGCTGGTGATTACCGATGCATTGACCACATGTGCGAGACGGTAAGAAAACGAGGGATTAAAAATGATTTCCATCCAATCTGCCGCGTAAAATTTCCCGTCTATCAGTTCATAGCCTGCAGGGGTTTGCATCCATGAATTGAGACTTAATATCCAGAAGGCTGAAAGACTGGTCCCAACCGCAACTAATCCTGTCGCGATAACGTGAACCCGCGGAGAGACTCGCTTACGCCCAAAAAGCATAATCCCTAGAAAAGAGGCTTCCATAAAAAACGCGGTAAGCACCTCATAGCCCAGCAAAGGGCCGGAAATATTGCCAGTGGTTTGAGTAAAACCGGGCCAGTTGGTGCCGAATTGAAAGCTCATGGTAATGCCGCTTACCACGCCCAGGGCAAAGGTGAGCGCGAAAATTTTTACCCAAAATAGATAGGCATAGTCCCACGCCTGATCACCGCTACGGTGGTAGCGATAACGGAAATAAAAAAGTATCCAGGCAAGGCCAATAGAAATGGTTGGAAATAGAATGTGAAAACTGATGTTCGCGGCAAACTGTATGCGTGCTAGTACTAAAGGGTCAAGCTCCACAGGTCACTCCAGATTGACTCATAAAATGGGCTAATACAGGCGGGGTTTACTATCACACTTTAGTCCCCCGCCGTTTTAATGGCCGGAGTCTCGGTTAGTTAATTCACAGACATCCAGTCACACGGTCTCAACCAAAGAGCTTCTCAGCGCAGTGCACGATACACTTTTTTTGGTCGAGATATAGGCCAAAAAAGTGATATGCCACGAGGCCCACGACGAATAGGACCGTAGCAAAGCTAGTGTAAGTAAAACACGAAAACACACCGCAAAAAAGAGCCATTAGAGCCCCACCAGAGCCCCATTAAATTGTTGCGGTACGTTTAATTAATAAAATGGGGCTCTTTAATATCTCCTCTAGTATTGACGATCAGTAGATCAGGTATGATCTACTTTGGTTTCTCGTTCCCAAAACCGTATCTCAGCGCAGGTGTCGAGAAAGGCGCCCACGTTCTCGGGTTCATCCAGCATAATGCATCCATCATCTAACATGTCGGTAAGGTTAGTCGCCTCCCATAGGGGTTTCGCGGCATCGGTATAAGCGACAAATTTACAGTGTGCGAAGGCATCGTTGACAAAGTCTTTAGTGGTGGCATCTTTCGCCAGGTCATCAACCACCGTCGACTCAGGCAACAAAATAACTGCGTCATACAAAACAGAGGGTCCGCCATCTATCTTTTGTGATACTTTAATTTCATCACTGTTGCTGTCATACACGCCACTGATGGTAGGCGCCACAAACTCAATCATCACATCTGACTTTTCAGCCTGTTTGCGAATTGCATCCAGGTAATCGGCTGGACTGCCGTCGGTAACCAGCACACCGAGTTTTCTTCCTGAAAAACTCGAGGGCAGATTTTTCAAGATGCTCAGAGCCGGTGATTCCGGCAGATCCTGCCGGGTGGGACAGGCGGCGTCGGCTGCGGAGGGAAGCTGCTCTATTCCCAGCCCGTCTGCGACCGATGAGGCGAGCTGTTCATCAATATTTAACAAATGCGCCACCATTCGCTCACGGATATGCGGGTGCTCAACCTTACTTAGCTCAAAGGTCAGGGCGTCGCCAATGTGCTTTTGTTCTACCTCAGTCTGGCTAATATAAAACTGCCTTGCCTGGCTATAGTGATCAGAAAAAGTAGGCGATCGCTCTCTCTGCTTGGGGCCGTTATTTTCGACCGGGACGCTTTTAAAACCCTCCTCCGAGTTTTCTCTGGCCCCTCCGTTCTCACCCCAGCTATTCGGCTCATAATTTGCACGCCCGGTTGGATTGGTCATCGCCATGTGGCCATCTTGTTGGAAATGATGAACAGGACAGCGCGGCGCGTTAACTGGAATGTGCGTGAAATTTGGCCCGCCCAGACGCTTAGTCTGGGTGTCGAGGTATGAAAAATTACGACCTTGCAGCAGTGGATCATCCGTAAAATCAATACCTGGAATAATATTTTGGGTGCAAAAGGCGACCTGTTCTGTCTCGGCAAAAAAATTGTCGACGGTTTCATTTAACACCATCTTGCCGACAATTTTGACAGGGACCAATTCTTCGGGAATTAATTTGGTGGGATCCAGAATATCGAAATCAAACTGATCCGCAAATTCCTGATCGAACACCTGTAGACCCAGTTCCCATTCGGGATATGCACCCGACTGAATAGAATCCCAGAGGTCCCGACGGTGGAAATCAGGATCTGCGCCGTTGATTTTTACTGCTTCGTTCCACAGCACTGACTGCAGACCCAACTTAGGCTTCCAGTGAAATTTAACGAAGGTCGATTTGCCTGACGCGGTGACCAAACGGAATGTATGCACACCAAAACCTTCCATAAACCGGAATGATCGTGGAATAGCCCGATCAGACATGGTCCACATCACCATGTTCATGGACTCTGGCGTCAGGGAAATAAAATCCCAGAAATTATCGTGTGCGGTCTGCGCTTGTGGAAATCCACGATCCGGTGCCGGTTTAGCTGCGTGAATCAGATCAGGAAATTTGATGGCATCTTGAATAAAAAACACCGGAATATTGTTGCCGACCAGATCCCAGTTACCCTGGTCTGTATAAAACTTAACGGCAAAGCCTCTGACATCCCGGGCTAAATCAAACGAGCCCTTGTTACCGGCGACAGTAGAAATGCGAATAAAAAGTGGCGTTTGTTTACCTTTTTCCTGGAAGGGGGCGGCACAAGTCAGGGACTCGAGGGATTCATACGCCTCAAAATAGCCTTTGGCGCCGAATCCTCTCGCGTGCACCACCCTCTCGGGTATTCTTTCGTGATCGAAATGGAATATTTTTTCGCGCATCACCTGATCTTCGAGCAGAACAGGACCTCGTTCGCCGACCTTTAAAGAGTTCTGATCATCTGCTACCAGGACGCCTTGCGCGGTGGTCATGGTAGGGATGTCTGAACCCGTCGAAACTTGATGGACTTCCCCGCCATCACCAATACGAGTTTTTGATTTAGAATCATCTTTTTTCATTGCAAATCTCCTTTTCGACCTGTTGTTGGGCTTTATGACACATTGCCGTTACATGCAAATTCCCCGCCAGACAAGCGCGTTATTTTTCTCTCAACATTAAGCGAGGTTTTGTCATGTTGTTAAGGCTTGGAAAAGAAAATGCGTTGCAAAAAATGCATTAAATTGAATATTTTACACTTAATGCAGTTGGGCTCTTGACGTGATCTAGCCTAAAGCTCATTAGGTGGTGAGCGTCACAAGCCCTTGCTTATTAATTCAGAAAAGATCAGTGTTTAGCTGTCTGTCATGCGCCGAGTCGCGACCGGCCTAATACCGGTTTTTCCGAACAGAAATTAAACGCAAGGAGTTGTAATAAATGCTCGACGAAACCCAGCTCAAGGTGATCCGTTCGTTACAGAACACCTCGGTATATCCGCACGACACCGAGCAATTCCAGTTAATCGAAACCCATATTTCATGGGTTTTTTTGTGCGGCCCTTACGCTTATAAAATTAAAAAGGCACTCAATCTCGGCTTTATCGACTGCTCGACGCTGGACAAACGAAAGTTCTATTGCGAAGAGGAGCTGCGTCTCAATGGCAGGCTGGCGCCCGAACTTTATCTGGCGGTTGTTTCCATTACGGGCACTCCCGATCAACCACAACTGGGAGGGTCCGGTGAAGCCTTCGAATACGCGGTAAAAATGCGGCGTTTCTCGCAGCAGGCTCTATTGAGTCATAAGCTACAGGAACACCGCCTGACCGCTACACAGATCAGTCAAGTCATTGCCCGGATTGCAGATTTTCACCAGAGCATTCCAGCGGCGAGTGCCGACACTCGGTATGGTAATCCACAACACGTCGCCGCACCGGTGCGTGAAAATTTTGTGCAAATGAAAGAACGTCTGCACGACCCCCGACATCTTGAAGTGCTTGATCAGCTCCAAGCATGGGCCGAAGAGCAGTACGCATCTTGTGAGACGTATTTTCGGCAAAGAAAAGAGCAGGGTTTTATTCGTGAATGCCATGGGGATATGCATCTCGGTAACATGGCGGTAGTCGACGGGCGTGTAATTATCTTTGATGGCATTGAGTTCAACCCTGATCTCTACTGGATTGACGTGATGAGCGAAGTGGCTTTTCTGTGCATGGACCTTGAATCCCACGAGAAGCCCGATGTAGCCGCCCGTGTTTTGAACGATTACCTGGAAAGAACCGGGGATTACCAAGGTTTGCGGGTGTTCCGCTACTACCTGGCATACCGTGCCATGGTGCGAGCCAAAGTCGCGTGTATTCGTTGGAGTCAGCAAGTTCAGCAAGCAGGGCAGGGACAGCAATCGTCTGACACACAGGCATTTGAGCTTTATTTACAGCTCGCGCTCAGCTATACGCAAGCGCAACAGCCTGTACTCTTCATCACCCATGGCCTGTCGGGCAGCGGCAAATCCACTCTTTCGGGATCACTGGTCGAGCCATTGGCAGCAATAAGAATTCGCTCAGATCGAGAGCGGCAGCGACTGTTGGGCAAAGGGCGGAAAGAAGGCGAAGCAGCCACTATTGGAGAAGGCGTGTACTCTGAAGACGCCAGCCGACAAACCTATAGCAGACTTACAGAGCTTGCTGAGGCTGTTCTGCAATCCGGATATTCGGCCATCATCGACGCAACGTTCCTTGAACGCCAGCAAAGAGACCCGTTTAAACAGCTGGCAGATCGTTTAGCCGTACCCATTCGTATCCTGTTCTTTCATGCCGATGCTGGCGTACTGCGACAGCGTATTAGCAGGCGCGAGCGCGAAGGTAACGATATTTCAGAAGCCGATCTCAACGTGCTCGAACATCAGCTCGAGACCTATACGGGGCTCGGTGACGATGAACAGGCCTATACCGTTAGTATCGATACCGAGTCGGTCGCTGAGTCGCAGCAGCTACTGACCTTAATTAATCAGTCGTTGTAACAGGGGTTTCAAAACCGGGTGGTTTGATGGCGAGCACTGAGCAGTCGATCTGATTCAGGATTGTCTCTGCCGTGTTGCCCATGATGAATCCTGGGATACCGGTGCGGGCTACTGTTCCCATTACAATCACATCGGCCTCGAGTTGTTGAGCCAGTGATGGAATTTGTTGACGGGCCGAGCCTTTTAACAGGTGTGCTCTGGGTTGAATGTATTCCGCCGCCTCTTTACCCAATGTGCCGGTGATTTCTCGTATAAATCCGTTCAGATTCGTCTCGTGCCTGTTTCGCTCCTGCGCAACGTACGTGGTGATTTCAGCTTCAGGTGTGCGCATAAAGGCGCCGCGCATAACGCTTTCACCGATTGCCTGCCAGACATGCACAACGTGCAGCTCGGCAAAGTCGGATAGTGCCAGTGAGCAGGCTTTGGTGAAAATTGTCTGGTTCAGCGCATGTCGTGACTTTAGCTCCGAGGGTGGGTACCTATCATCCACATCGACCGCCGCCAGGATACGTTTGTAGGTCTTTTCTGCCTGCGGTTTCATGAGCCAGACCGGGCATGGGCACTCGCGCATCAGATTCATATCATCGCTGCCGAATAAACGATCCAGCCACGCCAGCTTTTCGGGTGTTTTAATCACTAAATCATGCCCGCCACTCAGCACCTCGCGGATGATTTCCAGGAAACGGGTGCCACTTAATATTTTTGTGGTGATGGGGGTGTGTTGTCGAAAGGGCCCTATCAACGTTTCCAATGCCTCTGCGTGGCGGGTTTCCATTGTGGACTGAAGATTGGCAGAAATTGGTCCTCCCTCGGGCATGCCGATACCGGCCGTTACGCGATCGACCACATCGACGACGGTCAGGTTGGCCTGGTTGTTCTCGGCCAGCGTGACAGCGCGATCCAGGGCTGCTGTACATTCATCCGCAATGTCTACTACACAAAGAATATCTCTGAAATTTGTCATCTACATCCTCCCGAGACCCGCTTTCGTTAAGTGAACCAGCATCAACTAATAGTCGGTCTTTCAAAGCTTGTTTGCAAGGCGTTGATAAGGTCTAGGTGATGATGGATCTTGCTTCTCCGTTACAGACCCCTGTGGCGTCCTATTGCCATGGGTTTTGTGTTTGTCGCCGCGGTTGTTTTTTGTTGTTGGAGTAGGGCTTTTATTTTCAAGACAGCTCGGTTTGTGTCTTGGAGGAATCAGTGAGGCAATGATAACTTGAAACACGTGGCGGGTTTTTTTGCCGAATTAGCCGGTATTAATGGTATATTTAGCAGCGAGTTCTACGCGAGCATAGTCATTCTTGTTGTGCTTAGCGCACGGTTTTCTCCCCCCGATCATGAAGTGGTTCTATAGACGCTATGCTGATCATCCGCAGGCGGAAATTTCACATGCCCGGCTTTTAATACAGGTGTCGGGTATGACAGGTTCTGCGAAGGAGTAGTGCGGAAGGAAATCCAGGCAAACGTAGAAGATGGAGTTCACAGGATAAGAAGTCGGCTGTTTGCAGGTGAGAACCTGATTGAGTGTGGGGTGTGCGAAGCGCTAATGCCGCAAGCCCTGCACAAGTACTACGCGGCGCGTGTTGGTGTCTTGCCTATCGGGCCCTGGCGATAAGCTGCAGGTGGTTGCTGCACCGTAGTGTGCCACCCCGTGAAGAGAGCTCTACCGCGAGTTGCCGCGTTAGGCTTGCTGTCGGTGTGCCTGTGGTTTATTCGGTTGGGAAAACAAAAATAGGAGGAAACGATCATGACCTACGTGCATGAAACCATCGTCGCACTACAACGTAGCAGCCCGGCTCAAGCTGAGTTCTACCAGGCAGTTGAAGAGATTCTTGAGTCTTTGCGTGCGGTGCTTGAAACAGAAGAAAAATACCGCCGTCACGCGATCATCGAGCGCATCGTCGAGCCCGAGCGCCAGATTATGTTTCGCGTGCCGTGGATGGACGATCACGGCAACGCCCACGTCAACAAGGGCTACCGGGTTGAGTTTAATTCAGCGCTGGGTCCTTATAAGGGTGGCCTGCGCTTTCACCCCGGTATTAATGCCGGCATTATCAAATTTCTCGGTTTTGAACAAATTTTTAAAAATGCACTCACTGGTTTGCCCATCGGTGGTGGTAAAGGCGGTGCTAATTTTGATCCCAAAGGGCGTTCAGATGCCGAGATCATGCGCTTCTGTCAGTCGTTTATGAACGAAATGTATCGACATGTTGGGCCCCAAACCGACGTGCCGGCAGGGGACATCGGTGTGGGGGCGCGCGAACTTGGTTATATGTTCGGTCAGTACAAACGACTGACGGGTCGTTATGAAGGGGTCTTCACGGGCAAGAGCCTGTTATGGGGGGGGTCTCTGGTGCGCAAAGAAGCGACGGGCTACGGTTGCGTTTACTTCGCGCAGGAGATGCTTGCGGATAAAGGCCTTGAGCTCACGGGGCGCGATTGCCTGATTTCCGGTAGCGGCAATGTGGCCATTTATGTGATTGAGAAGCTCTATCAAAACGGTGCCAGACCCATTACCTGTTCTGATTCTACTGGCACGATCTACGATCCCGACGGCATCAACCTGGAGACGCTCAAATCCCTCAAGGAAGTGAAAAAAGTCGGTCTTAAGGAGTATCTCCAGCACCATCCGGCGGCACGTTTTATTCAACTCGATGATTATCCTGAGGATGGTCATGCCGTATGGCGCATACCTGGCGAGCTGGCCTTTCCGTGTGCTACTCAAAATGAGCTAAATCGTGCGGACGCGGAGGCTCTAGTGAACAACGGCTGTATTGCGGTCAGTGAGGGTGCCAACATGCCGAGTACGCAAAATGCCGTCGACTTATTCATTGACGCCAAAATACTGTATGGGCCGGGTAAGGCAGCCAATGCGGGAGGGGTGGCCACCAGCCAGTTTGAAATGGCGCAAAATGCGAGCATGCAGCGCTGGACCTTTGAGTATGTTGATACAGAACTCAAGGCCATTATGGCGAATATCTATGCGCGTGCGCGCGACACTGCGCTCAAATATGACGCGCCTGGCAATCTCGTGCTTGGCGCCAACATTGCTGGGTTCACCCGTGTCGCCGATGCGATGATTGAGCAAGGATTGGTGTAGATAGCCATTATCTGGGGCAAGGGTCGGTCAGACAGGAATTGTCATGAGCGGCTACTGCCGTACCACTCTTTTAGTCAATCTCTACTGCGCAGCGAGCTACTTTTCACAGGGTGGCTCGTCACTGAAATGTGTTAATGAGCGTCTGCCCGGCAGGAGTTTGGCATGTTGGGCCACATGGCATTGAAGATATCAACGGATTGGATGTTGCCTTTCTGAAGATACATTAGCTGCGGCTCATCACAGTGGGAAACGATAAGGCACTACTCACAGGACTGAGCCCGACATTATCACAGGACTGAGCCCGACATTAGCGGGGCCGGTATGTGTGGTGGGATCGGGCCAGCGTTCCTTGGCTGGGTTGCTCACCGTCTGCCACGACGTAGGGTACCGGTCGGTTTGGTCACCCCAGCTGTTTTATTCCTGCGGGCAACATCGAGTGCTAAGGTAGCTGTGATCGTGTCGGCTCCTCGGACTCCCTTTAGGTCACTTCAGGTAACGCTTGCTCAGGATCATCCACCGCAAGCTCTGCACCAATCCAGCGATCCATCACCGTACAAGCGGTCAGGTCACCACTGACATTGACCGTTGTCCGACACATATCGAGAATACGGTCGACACCGAGAATCAGAGCAATACCGGTGGTGGGTACGCCGACACCCTGCAGTATGGTGGCAAGTATGACGATCCCTACACCGGGGGTACTGGGTGTACCGATGGACGCACCGACTGTGGTTGCGGTGAGCAGTAATAAGTCACTCACGGAAAGATCAATGCCAAAGACCTGGGTTAAAAACACAGCCGCTATTACCTGATACAGCGCTGTACCGTCCATGTTAATCGTCGCACCCAGGGGAACGATAAATTGTGCAATGGATTTGCGTACTCCCAGTTTCTCGTGGGCCGTTTGCATGGACAGTGGCATTACCGCGGCAGAGCTTGAGGTGGAAAATGCCAATAACTGAGGTTCGCGAATTGCACGCAAAAAGCCTCCCGGCGCTTTTTTCGCCACAAACATCACAATCAGAATATAGGTCCCCAACAACAGTAGTCCGAGTAACACGCTAGCAACATACACCGACATACCAAGAATAGCGTCCATACCGATGCGAATAGTGATGTCACAAAGCAGACCGAAAACCGCCAACGGCGCAATCATCATCGCCCAGTTGACGATTTTCAGTGTGAGTGCCTGGATACTGCTTAGCAGATCGAGGATCAGTTTATTCTCACGTTCTTCCAGCGCGAGCAAGGCCACACCGATAAAAATGGCATACACCACAATAGCGAACATATCTTTGTCGATAAGTGATTTCGACGGATTCTCAGGCACCATTTTCACAATGCGCTGTGGCAGACTAATGTCCTGCGGTTCGATATGGCGGGTAGTCACTGTGTGTGGCGTGTCACCGACCATGGATTGCACCAGTTCGGCGTCGATGTAGTGGCCGGGGCGCAACAGGGTTGCTACGGTGATACCGAGCACGACGGCGATAGCGGTGGTGGCAACAAAGTAAGGCACGATTCGCAGGCCTGCCTTTTTCAAAAAAGCCGCGTCACCACTGGAGGTAATACCGAGAATGATCGAGGAAATCACCAGAGGTATTACCACCATCTGGATTACCGCCAGGAAGAGTTGTCCGGGTAGGGCAAACCATTGCGCGAGGTCGTAAGCCGCTTCTTTGGGTAACAATGCCATACCGGACGGCGATAACAACAACCCCAGTCCAATACCCAGCACCATCGCTAACAACACCTGTTGCCACAGATGAGCACGTAACAGTAAGGAGCGTTGGGGTTTACGTTGTCTGGGCATACTTTAGAAATCTCGTAGGTAGGGTGAGGCTTCCAAGCTTAGTCGAACAGGCTTACTATACAACGACCGACTACGATGTATCGAGAGTATCGGAATGTCTCGATAAGCATTGCGATTGGCGAAACTAACCACTATCCAGCAGTCAATTTGTCTGACGCAGCGCCGTAAAAACGCAAGATAAACGGCAGCCGGGTCGGCGGGGATGTCGTTTGGCTTCGCTGAATCGGATGGTCAATAGCAAGCTATTTAAAGAGAGAAATTGATGAACAAACGGCCAGAAATTATTTTGACATCACAGGACATGGAGCGCTTGGATACGCTGCTCGATTCCTTACCGGCGGCGTCTTTTCCGGGCAAGACAGAATTGCAGGCAGAGCTTGATCGCGCGGACGTGGTCGAGCCACAGGAGATCCCACCGGATGTCGTGACCATGAACAGCAAGGTGCGTTTTGCCCTGGAGTCGGGAGAGGAATTTTGTTTAACGCTGGTGTATCCACAAGATGCCGATGGCAGCGCCGAGCGTATCTCCATACTCGCCCCCGTCGGCAGCGCATTATTAGGCCTGTCCACAGGCGAACACATCCAGTGGCCCAAGCCGGGGGGTGGTGTGATGAAGGTGCGCCTCGTGGAGGTGATCTATCAACCCGAGCGGGCCGGTGAGCTGCATCGTTAAGTCGCGCCAATCCGCTAATGTACCTTGTATGGACAGTCAGTACCGGCCATTGCCCCACTCTTCGGTCATTGGCCGCAGGTTCCCAACCGACTTGCACAACAGGTATTAAACACAATGGAGAATAAACCTCGGGGGCCAGTCCCGCCCAAAAAAGCGAACGATTTGCCAGCGCGGGTCTACCGAGGGGTTTTGATTGTGCTCCAGGTCGTGATGCTGGTTGAATTGATCTGGGTGCTCTATGAGCAACAGTGGATCAACGCGTTTCTGGTGGTGGCGATCATGGCTGTCACTCTGTCGCCGGCCCTGCTCGGTCGCCGGTTTGGGGTGCATATTCCTGCTGAGTTTCAGGTGCTCGCGGTGTTGTTTGTGTTTGCAGCGCTATTTCTGGGAGAGATTCACAGCTACTACACACGATTCTGGTGGTGGGATATCGCCTTGCACACCAGCTCCGGACTGCTGACGGGAATTCTCGGTTTTTTACTGGTTTACTTGCTCAACGAGAGCGAACGGGTCGATGTGCACATGCGCGCACATTTTGTGGCTATGTTCGCGTTTTTGTTTGCCGTGACGGTCGGCACCCTGTGGGAGATTTTTGAGTTTACTATGGATCAGCTCGTCGATACGAACATGCAGAAACCTATGCTCGGGGATCCATCGGGACTGACTGACACGATGTGGGATATGATGGTCAACGCTCTGGGCGCTCTGACCATCAGCTCACTGGGTTGGTGGTACATGAAACACCAGGAACGTTCGTTTATTGAGGTCTGGATTCGTAAGTTTATTGAACGTAATCCCCGTTTATTCCGACACTGAATATTTCGACACTGAATCGGTGAGACAGATTTTCGATCGGGCTTACGAAAAACCACGGGGCTCGCAGAGACCGCCGAACACCCTTCAAAAATAAGCAGTTCCAGTTTGCTTACCCGACGGGTTGGGACTCGAACACAGCTGCCTACAACTGACTCAGGGGATCTCTGTACCTATCTTCTTAACGCACCCTGTCAACGTGAGCGCTGTAGAAATATCCGCCTCAGAGGGCAGTTTGCTTGTTGAGTTATAGCGTTGCGAAGAAATCAGGGGATGACCGTTCCACTCTTTGTTGTTTCCAGTACTGGTATTGTGTGGTGTTAGTCTCCGCTAATGCCGGCAGTACTTAACTTATCCTGGAGACCAGATCGTGCCGTCAATATTGAGCCGTGGTGTATCGGCTCGTCAAGGCGCTTAACGAATAAGTACGTAGCTTATGCATCTTAGCGCCCAGGTGTCATATTGAAGCGCTATTTGTTGATCTATGGTGACAGGCATTCTATGAAACATGTTTACAAGATCATATGTTGTCTTTACTTGGTCAGCGGGTTTTCCCCACCTCCAGTAAGTGCCTGGTTTTGGGTGAACGACAGTAGCCGTGAATTGGAAGAGCGACGTTTACGGCAACTACACACCGTGCAAAGCGGGGTTCATGTTGCTCCCTTTGTCACAGATGGTTGTAGCGGCGGCCAATCACAACTATGGGCGCTGTTAGTGAGAAGGTTGCCTGGGGTTACAACGATGTATGGAGATAAACCGCCCTGGGAAGTGTGTTGTGTGAAGCACGACAAGGCGTATTGGCGAGGCAGTGCAGTTGATGGTTATACCCAGCGCGAACACGCTGATGACGTCTTCAGGCAATGTATTGTTGCCACCGGGTTCGAATTAGCCCCGCAATTAAGCACCCAGCTCCGCCTATCCGAAGAAGACATTCGTCAAGCATTTCAGAGCACAGCAGAGCGTATGTACGGGACAGTACGCTTAGACGGTATGCCTTGTTCTTCGTTGGCCTGGCGTTGGGGTTATGGTTGGCCCAACTGTGCCTTTGCCAGTACTAGCCTCATTTCAGAAATATATTCGAATGTTAAAGCTGATGAACATATTACTTTTTTCACCACAGCGGCCTGGCTTGATGAAGAAAAGGGCCTTTGGCAAATACCTCTACATGCCTGGATTTACGAACCTGAAGACAGTGTGGTGCGCAAAGAGGTCTTCGCGGAAGTGTTGGAGTATGAATATGATTTAACAGCGGCGCCGAACACGGAGGAAAATTTCCGCCAACGCACGAATTTACTCATTGCCGATAATGAACGAGGGAAAAAGCTGATAATTCGTATAGCGGGTCGTGATGTCGAATTGCCTGAATCCAGACCAAACGGCCATACAGAGACAACCTTAAAACTGCCCATAGAGGTAGTCAATGCATTCTCAGATCAAGGGCGCCTACACTTTCTTGCAGTACTGCAAGCTAAAGACCAACGGCGGTTTGAAGGGACTGTGCAACTGGTACCGCGTGACGGCATCAGCATTATTAGCGACATCGATGACACAATAAAGATAAGCCATGTCACTGACCTGAAGCAATTATTTGATCATACTTTCTTCAAAGACTACCAGGCCGTAGCGGGAATGCCCGAGCTCTATCAACAATTAGCCGCTCACGGTGCCATCCTACATTTTGTTTCTTCCAGTCCCTGGCAACTCTATAGCCCTCTTCAAGAATTTCTACATCAAACAGGGTTCCCTTTGGCAACGCTAAGCTTAAAGGAAGTGCGTTTTCGTGATAAAACGCTTTTAAATTTATTTAAAAAAGGCACGGAAACAAAACCCCAACAAATAGAGCAAATTTTAGAACGCTACCCACAACGGCATTTTATTCTCTTCGGCGATAACGGAGAAGAAGACCCTGAAGTCTATGGTGATATCGCACGACGTTACTCGACCCAGATTCAACGGATATTGATACGGAATGTCGATAACAGCTCTCGAGAGGACGAACGCTATAAAAAAGCGTTCGAAAATATTCCCCAGAGAAAATGGCAACTGTTTGTTGAGCCAGGACAGATTAATATTGATGAGTTATTGGATGGAGAAAACTCTCTAAGCTACCACTAGTACCATCGCCCGATTAACATGTCCCTACAAGTAAAGAGACTGACTTCAAGGAGTAAACGCAACCTGCTTTGACGGAGAGACGGTTGCCTCTGGATAACTGGATGATTGGATGCCTTAATTGAAAGCTTCGAGTTCAGGTTATGCCTACGGATCGCATTGAAATGTTTATAGTTTTTTCAAATTTTTGAAATATTTACAGATCATTTTGCGACTTTTCTTCTCATTAGCTCCTTAGATACGATTGTTGTAAAGCTTATAAAGCTTGCGCGGGTATATCGGATACATTAAAAATCTCGCAAATAGCCGATTAATTATTGTCAAAGTACAACCCATGAATGGGGTGATCACAAGTATATCGGTTGATGATGGTCGTCATCTCTCTGACCAGCAGCCAAACGTCATTGTGCCGAATCTACCTGGGATCTGAGAAAACACAGTCAGGCTCTTTTGTTACAGCCAGGTGTTATTTTCTCGGTTCCCGATTAAGGAGTGCATTAATAAAGTGTTGTTGAATTAAGGCAAATGACCTCCGCCAGTCACCCCCATCACTTCTGCTGTGATATAGCTTGACTCCTGAGAAGCAAGAAATACGTACATAGGCGCGAGCTCCGCTGGTTGCCCCGGTCGACCCATAGGAACACCCTGACCAAAATCCTCAAGCTTTTCAGGGGGCTGGCCACCGCTTTGCTGCAAGGGTGTCCAAATCGGCCCGGGGGCGACAGCGTTGACCCGAATGCCATCGTTAATCAACATTTTAGCGAGGCTTTTCGTAAACCCGGTGATCGCACTTTTACTTGATGCGTAATCGAGCAAGCCAGCCGAGGGCTGGTAAGATTGAATGGACGTTGTATTGATAATGCTTGACCCTTTCGGCATATGAGGAGCTGCGGCTTTGGTGATCCAGAACATCGAAAATACATTGGTCGCATAGGTTTTTTGAAACTGCTCCGATGAGAGCTCGGCCAGATTCTCTACATAGTATTGTTGTCCAGCATTGTTGACGAGTATATCGATTGATCCAAGCTTATTGACGGCGAAATCTATCAGTACTAGACAAAATTTCTCATTGGAAATATCGCCGACGATCGAATAGACGTTGACGCCACTCTCTTTCAAATATTGCTCGGTGTCTTTGCCGTCAGTTTGCTCGCTCGATAGATAGTTCAAAACCACATCTGCCCCTTCCCGTGCGAATGCAATGGCTACTGCCCTTCCAATACCCGAATCGCCACCTGTGATTACCGCTTTACGTCCTTCTAACCGGCTGGCCCCTTGATAAGACTTTTCACCGTGATCCGCTGTGGGCTTTAAGCGTTCGTCGAGTCCAGGATCAGGTTGTGATCGATCATAAAAGGTTTTAGATAGGTCGTATTGAGAACGGGGGTCCTGCATATGATATTGATTTTTACTATTCATAATAAGTTCCTGTTGGTCAGTTCGATAAATATCGCCCATGAGTTTTTTCTTAATAAAAAAGTAACAGGTAAATTCCTACAATCTTCATACCAACCAACAGGCTTTTAAGAAATTTATTTCTCCGTTGTTAAACGTGACAGCGTGAACAGGCTTAGAACCTCCTGACCTTAGACGGTAGAAATTACAATGAGAGAGGATGGCACACTGCTTGCTTCGTCAGTAATAGAATTCAAAGTAAATATAGCCGAAGAAAATGGATCACTTTTTTCTCATGGTTGTGCATAAGAAACTAAAAGAGGAGGATGAAATATGCAGCTGTTATCTTTTGAAACGCCAGCGATTGCACATTACGCCTATTTAATCTCAGATGGCATTGATGCCGCGTTAATCGATCCTAGACGTGACATAGAAGAGTATTTGCAAGCGGCAAGAGAATTAGGCGTTAGAATTCGCTACATTATTGAAACCCACCGACAAGAAGATTTTGTGATGGGTTCTGCCTACTTAGCAGAACAAACCGGCGCAAAAATAGTGAATGGCACTCATGACCTCTTCGGCCATGGACACCTGCGGCTAAGCGATGGTGAACACATTTGTTTAGGGTCGCTTCGAATACGCGCATTGCATACCCCGGGGCACACACCAGAAAGTATGTGTTATGCGATATTCGATTCTGATGATGACAAGCCGGCATGGGGCATATTTACCGGAGATACTCTGTTTTTTGGCACAACCGGGCGAACTGATCTGACTGACAGGAGTAAGTCAGTTGAAAATGCGGCGCTTCTCTATCAGTCTATCCACACCCAATTAGCGGATCTTGGCGATACGGCTTTCATTTTTCCCGCGCACGGGCCGGGCTCTGTCTGTGGCAGCGGCATGGCAGAACGTCCTTCATCAACCCTGGGTGTTGAGAAAATCGACAATGAGGTGTTCACCTTAAGCCAAGATGACTTTGCGGAAAAGAAAGGCAGTGAACAATTATCCCGTCCCCCTTTCTTTCGGCATATGGAAGAAGTCAACCTAAAGGGTGGCATTGCACCGGTGAATAAGATGGGCAGCGTTAACCTTCTCGAAGTCGACGCTATGCTTGAGCAGAGCAACCATGCTCTTTTCTATGATACGCGGGAACCTGAAGCATACGCGGGTGGACACGTTGAAAATAGTTATAGTATCTGGCTTGGTGGTCTACCGGTTTTTGGTGGTTGGGTTGGCGACGAAAACGATGATATTTATTTGCTGACTGATCGCGAAAGCGATATCGATGTCGCCATCAATCATCTTGCACGCATCGGCATCGATAATGTGAAAGGCGCATTAGCCGGTGGCTTCGGTACCTGGAGGAAATCCGGCGCGCCGATTAGCAGTAGCGGCACTCTGACAGCGCAAGCAATAAAAGATGACCCGCAGTCATTTCAAATTCTAGATGTTCGAGAGCTAGACGAATATGAACAAGGGCATATTCCGGGTGCTCAGCATATTTTTGTCGGCAAGCTTGAAGATAAATTGGGTGAGCTCGATTTTCAGAAAAGCCGCCCAGTTATCGTAGTGTGTAGCGTGGGGCATCGAGCGGGACTCGGTGTCAGTATTTTACGCCGTGGTGGGTATGAAGATGTCCGCAATTTATTGGGCGGAATGTCCGCGTGGAATCAACACTAGTTACTGATTGTCCAATAGGCGTAACCCACTCACAAAGATGCCGGTGCTATAGACAGAAAGTAGTCTTGAGTCACTGGTTACTCGTAATCCGTTGATCACCAAAAAAGGTATAAATCATGGCAGCTAAAACAGTGAACTCAATTGTCGATATGAGCCAGTCATTTCATAAAGAGTTGAAACAAAAAATACAGAGTAAAGCAAGCTCTGTTAAAGATAGGCGACTAAGTGCAGCACTTGAATATCTGGAATCTGTTGAAAAAAAGACCGAGGAGATGATTGAGGAGGTGCCAACATCGAAAAGGGAGAATATTATGGAAACCTTTATACGATATTACCCTGTGGATAAAGAAGAAGACGCAGAAGCCGCCTTGGAAAAAGTGAATTCCAGTGATATAGACTCCTTAATGGCGGGTATGATTGAAGTTCGTCAAAAGCTGATTAATATTTATGAACTTTGTACCGTTGATGCTCAGGTGCCAGAAGTAAAAGAGCTGATGGAAAATATACGGGATTTCGAAGTGACGAAACTACACGAGATTAGCCGCCAACTGAATGAATCACAGCTCCAAAGATAATAACAATTTCTAAGGAGAGTATTAATATGCCTTATCGAAACAAAGGCGAGCTACCCGAGCAAGTGAAAGATCATCTCCCTGCGCATGCGCAAGAGATCTATAAAGAAGCGTTTAATAGTGCCTGGGAGCAGTACGCCGAAAAGAAAGACCGCAGAGATGGTGACTCCAGAGAAACGACCAGCCACAAGGTGGCCTGGTCTGCAGTAAAAAAAGTTACCACAAGGACTCAGCAGGTAACTGGGTTAAAAAAGAAAAATAGTTGTTCGGTACATTAGTTAAAATTTAACTTATCTGTTCAGGAGAAAGGAATCGTTCCTGATTAACTTTGGAGCTTAACGACAATAGTAGTTTGAGATAAACAAGTTCAGGTGCCCATTAGAGTGAAGAGTTAGTTATTATTATTGGAGATCAATATTTCCCTCAAACATATTGACCTCAGAATTTTACAGATCAAATTGGTCTGAGCAGTCAATGATTCTATCGAGCCTCGAACGGTGTTTACTGAAATGGTCGTCAATTGCCAGTCTGTTGAGATATTCAATAATGTACTGGAGATCGCTTCACTGCTACCGAGGTAAAAATTTCTATACATAGATGTAGATTCGGGTGAGCGTTTGTGTTTTCACCATGTAATGAAATGTTTGAAGAATATCCTCAGACATTTAAGTTTTGCCGTTGAGCGTTAATTCGTATTGCTATTTAAAGAATTAGCGGTGTGGCTATCACGTCGGTTATGATTTTGTGTGGATAAACCGGTGGTAACGGGTGTAAACTTTACTCGAGGTGGAATGGTGTTTTTTGCGAGTATGACCATCATTAGTAACTAGATTCACGTTGCTCTTCACGAGTAGTGGGGTGCTAGGTGGTGCCCGTGGAGGAAATCCTGATGCAACCAGAGTAGACTGCCATAACCAATCCTGGTAAAGAGGGGGTTGAGCCCCGGCTTTTGGAGAGGAAGCCGTCTTGTCGTCATTTATAGCTCCTTTACACTGGACTCAGAGTCTGGAGCTTATTTTGTGTGTTTCATTCATGAAGTCCCCCAAGGTTTTAAGAGAGCTCTTTTCGGTCTTTAATCGTCGGTGCAGCAGAATAGCTGGTATAGACAAATCATTTATTATGCGTCCACAAACCGAAGTCAGTTGCGGTTATGGGTGGGGAAAAAATCCCCCTGAGGTTCACAGTAGCTTATGAGTATCTGATCTTGGGCGATTAGATCCCTATGGCCGTTTTTCAGAGTTTATGGTATTGAATCGAGCAACGAGAAAGAATTATTTTGACGTTTATTGGAGTCGTTAAATGATTGACTTAACCGATAGCATGGTTGTAGCAGGGGTTATTTTGTGCCTCACATTTGTGGGGATATTTAGTGAGCATTTTCATGGTATTGAAAGGGCAAAATTCGCCATGGCAGGTGCGGGAGCTATTATTGTAGCCGGGCAATATTTCGGTTTTTACTCTCCGGAATTGGCGCTGGAAGCCATCGATTGGAACGTTGTGTTTTTGTTGGCCATCATGATGGTGATTGTATCTATTATGATCAGTACCGGAGGCTTTGAGCATTTAGCTCAATATCTTGCCCGATTAAGTGGAGGCTCCCAATTTCGCCTAATGGTACTTTTGGGTACAGCTGTTACGGTAATTTCTTTACTGTTGGACAATGTGACGACTGTCATTATCTTCGGCCCACTGATCATTATGATTTGCCAAAAGATGGGAGTATCGCCAATTCCTTATTTGTTAGCGGCAGCATTATTGTCGGATACTGGTGGAGTAGCTACCCTTGTTGGTGACCCTCCCAATTTGATGATTGGCTCGGCTGCGGGTATCGATTTTAATACCTTTTTCGTCCATATGGGCCCTCCCGTATTATTCGCCTGGCTAGGGATCCTCGTTGGAATGAGGTTTTTGTTCGCAAAAGAATTGGGTGAAAATGTAGTGCACACGTTTGACGAGGTCGTTGAATATAAAAATAAAAGCCTTTGGCATAAATCACTTTTTGTTATGGCGATTATGGTGGTTCTCTTCATCATCCATCATCAAATTGGTTGGGAGCCTTGGTTAGTTGCTGCAGCTTGTTTGACACTTCTAGTATTTATCAGCCGGCAGGTTGAAATGGAGCGTGTGACGGCCCACATAGAAACACCGCTACTCATATTCTTTATTTCCTTGTTTATTGTTATTGGAGGCGTGGAGAAATCCGGTTTACTTGAGGTGGTTGGTGAAACCTTCAAGCCTATTATAGTCGAACATCCGTTAATGGCTGCGCTTTTACTACTTTGGGTCGCCGCCATTTTGTCTGCTTTGATTGATAATATTCCCTTTACAGCTGCAATGATTCCTGTCTTAGCGGGTCTGCAAAATGAAGGAGTAAATGTGAGTGTCATGTGGTGGGCTTTGGCTATGGGGGTTGGCATGGGAGGTAACGGCTCTCATATTGGATCAACGGCGAATGTTTATATTGTGACTATCTCTGAACGATTAGCCCGTGAAACGGGGAAACCTGAATTGGCGATTACACCGGGTATGTGGTTTAAAAAGGGCACTCCTGCTATGTTGATTACCTTAGTCCTTTGCACCTTATTTCTCTGGTTAGGGTATGACTATTTATATATCAGTGACTTGTAATTAAATCTTTTTGGATGGTAGAAAGAACTGCGTAAAGTCCTTTATCGGGAGTCGTCAGTTTTTGCGTTTAGCTTGCCAAAACAACGGGTGGTGCAATTATAATGTGGCTTTGCGTGCATATGTATCCAGGCCTTACAAAATTATAGTGGTGTCATGGCGCCTGTTAATTGGGAGCCAGGTTGCATTAGGTATCCTAAGCTTACAGAAGACTGTTCTAGTATCGCTGGCAGCACTGCATCAGTGGGTAGCATTACTGGTCTTTGGCAGTGGCATTATATTGACGCGGTTAGCTTGCCGTCAAAATGTCGAAAATAAAGGTAGTGATGAAACCTGATGGGCATATAATGGTCAAAGCTGCACTCTGTATACAGACGTAGGAGCCAAGAAGAAGATCAGATGATCAAAGTCCTGCTGTACCTGAGTTTACTCTTTGCTTCCGGCATCGCTGCTGGAGAAGGGGTGGCATTGTTCGACGATAATCAACTGGCACAGCAGTATGGTTTCTGCGAGCAGAGTGATAACAAAAAATTAGATTGTGACGATCAAGAAGACCCTGTTAGTTTTGTTTCTCATGAAATAGTCGGGAACTTCCAGCCTCTTGACCTGAGTGAATTAGTTCTCCATTCCCCAAACATTTCTCCCCGCTACAGTTTTATAAGAGCGCCCCCCACCTCTTATTAGGTTTTTTTGAATAGTGTGTAAAAACACAACATCAACCTAATGAGAGAGGTGAACTCGTGATTGTTTCCATTACGTGCCGTCATGACACCGAAGCGCATGTCGGTCGCAACGAAATTGTCCGTGAATTAATGGCGTTAACTCAATATGTTCCAACCATTACTCGAGCACAGGCAGTGTTCAGTAAAGAAACTCACCACAGAAAATCAAAAGACCTGGTGACGTGTCACTTATCTATTCATATACCGAATAGACGCCCTATCGATATCTATGAACATCAGCCCTCAGGTTCACAGGCTTTCGACGAAGCAAGGGAGCAGGTAGTAAATCAAATTACACGAGATTTATCGTCAAAATATCATTCACCTCGGCAGCTGCTGGCTGAGTGAAATGAAGGAGAATTTAAAATGAACGCACTTAACCTGTACCCAACTACAGACGTCGACGATCTAGCATGGCCCGAGGAAATGGAAGGTTTAACAATGAAATCACCGGCTTTGAATTTCTTTACTGATTTTAAAGAGGTAATGCCGTTAGTCGTTGAATCTACTGTCCCGGCCATAGAAGCCAAGCGATTGATGCAAAAAACCCATGTTCGACTCAAATTCGTGCTGAACGAATCTGGTAAATTTGTCGGAATCATCAGCGCAGACGATCTGATTGACCGAATCATTATGCAAAAAGTGTCGGAAGGGATGAGACGAGATGAGATTGAATTATCTGATTTTATGACACCAAGGCGAGATTTAAAGGCATTGGACTATCAGGAGGTGGTTAAAGCTTCAATATCTGAGGTGGTTAGTAAATTGAAAGATAGTGGTCATCAACACTGTCTGGTTGTTGATCGTGATAAGCACAAAATCAGGGGCATTTTTTCAGCGAGTGATATTTCGAGAAAACTGCACTTGCCGATTAATATTCAGGATAAGTCCAGTTTTTACAAGGTGTTTTCGGTAACCGCCTAATTTAAATAAGGAGTTCTTTAATGAAAAAATTAATAGTTTGACTGCACTATTAGCTTCAGGCGTCAGTGCATTTGCTGCTGATGTTGATGCCGGAAAATCTAAATCGGTAACTTGTGCAGGGTGTCATGGTGCGACAGGTATATCTGCTGTACCTATGTATCCAAATTTGGCAGGACAGAAAGCCCTGTATGTAGAAAAGCAACTGAAGGCATTCCGAAATGGGACAAGGAAAGACCCGATTATGGGGCCAATGGCTAAACCGCTTAGTGATACAGATATTGTAAATATAGCAGCCTATTTCGAATCTCTGTGAGATAGTTTAGACGCTGAATTACAGAGGTGATTGTAGGCTTGCGTGGGGTCAGTCCAGGGTATGATGGAAAACTCTTGTTGTATCTACATTTTATAATAACGGGTATCGTGCAAAGTTTTATAAACAATAGACTGCATTTTTTCCAACAATTGACTGCTATTGACAGGATTGTCATCAATATCAGTTGCCAGGTTTTCGTGTTGCGTGGTTGATTTAAAGGGTATCACAAGTTTCCCAAAATCGTTGATCAGGCCAATGTCAGTCCAGCTTGAGACAATGATATTGCGATGATCCACCGGGCTGCCCAAATCTTCACCCAGACTGTAATCTTTTACTGCATTTTGGACGCCCAAACGGTTTAAAAGGGTAGAGGGAACATCCATATGACTAGTGCGTTGGTTGATGGATCGCGGGGAGGTGTTGGGGATGGAAACAATCATCGGTGTACGAACCTGCCAGTCAGTGAAAGCTGAATTGTGGCCCCAACGCCCGCGTTCCATAAACTCCTCGCCATGGTCGCCGGTGATGATAATCAGCGTGTTTTCAATATCGCCGGATTGCTGTAGGAACTCAATGACGCGTTGTAATTGTTTGTCTATACCATTCGCGGCGTTGATATAACGCGCCTTCATGCCTTTAATATTCGGTTCAATCTCCCTGCGTGATAGCCCGGCATAGTCGAGTGATTTCAAATAGTCCTTCTGTACGACGGCGTTTTCTGGAAAGGAGTAGCGGGCGTGGGTGGATTCGTAAAAAATAAAACCAAAGAAGGGTTTTGACTGGTCTCTCGTCTTCATATCGTTAATCAGATTTGTGGTGTTTTCCTCGTCCCGTTGCCAGGGCTCGCCATTTTCGTTCTCTATCAGTTTGTTTTGTGGGATGTTGAGAAAAATAGTGTGATCCAACTCTGGATAAGTAAACTTAGCCCCTGTGTAGATAAAATACTGGTATTGATAATCATCCAGTACATCAAAAAATACCGGCCCCTTCCTCGCTCGTAAAAAACCATCCCAATTATTACCGGGTAGGCCATAAAATAGAGAAAACAATCCCTGCCGGGTGCCGTTACCACCAGAGTAGTGTTGCTTGAAATTCCATACTTGGCGAGAAAACTGGCTCATATGGGGCATGGTTTCATCGGTCAATAAATCCCAACGCATGGATTCAGAAACCAACATGACAATATTCAAAGGTTTGTCAACCTTCGACAATACAATAGGGTTTTTTGGGTAGTCGATACCGGAGTCGAATTCATCAATCTGTATTTTCGATGACTTGATGACATCGACACCTATGCTGTGTAGAAAACCGTTCATTGTAAGCGGCTGATAGAAGGGTAGTGCATCGCTTTTGTTTAAAACAGGGGCGTATGAAATGGCATGACTATATCCGTAAATAAGCCGTTCGCTTATGCTTGCGATTAATAGAAGTGTTAAAGCAGCACGGACAGGTATTCTTACATCTCTTTGTTGGCGAGAAAGAAATAATGCTGTACCGTGGACAGAGAGCAAGACAGACAGGTAGCCCAAGACAAGAAAGATGTTAGTCTGATCGGCTCCCAGGGAGTCTATACCGCCTCTAGTCGTTAATAAATTCCAGACAAAACCATTGATATGAAAGCCATACAAGTCATACAAATGACTGTCAGCGAAAACAAATAAATGGCCGGTAATTGAAAGAGCAACAGCTATGTAAGAGGCTGTTCTGTGCCAGCGTTTTAATAAAAAGTAACTTAGAATGGCTGGTGCCTGATATATTAAGCCATAGGTAGAAATGACCAATACAGTATAAATTTTGCCTATCGATTTGCTATGCTCAATAGGCTCAAAAAAACCACTGCAAAGATAAATACTAAATAAAGATGTTAATATAAAGTATATTTCAATGTTTCTTCTTGTTGTCATAAATGACCTTTTTTGATTAAAATTTAAATCGAACGTTTGTTGCTTTTTGAATTGTAACTAGCCATTACTGCTTTTTTGTGAGACAGGTTTTCCCAGTCATTGGCATTGACATAACCTAAAACAAAGGCGACTTCAGATTCTTTTGAAATAGTTAGAAATACAGTGAGTGCATAGTTTTTATCCTCGCCAGAATTTATAGGAATAAGTTTTTTATGATCAAGCGAGCGTAAGTTGTTAATGCATGTGCTGTGTGTGACAAGGACCATATTGACCCTATCTGGTTTATGTTTCAGAATATCCTCTAAAAATCTTTCCTTGCAGTTCTCGTGCAGCCAGTTCTGGCTAGTACTTTTTCCAGAAAACATGAGTTGTGCTGTTTGTGATGTTCGTTTAAGAGGGCTGTTAAAAATAATTGCATCGGCGCTGGGTAAGAACTGTTCAAAATTTTCACCTACTTCAATGGCCGTGTCCATTCCTATAGATGTGATACCTGTGACACCATCCAGGCATGGGTTATCTGAGTGGTCGCAACGCTCTGCATGCCTGATTAGTGCAACTACATTGCCCTGCGCCCAGTGTGTTGAAAGATTAAAAGCTTCAACACTGTTCCTTTCTGAGATGTGGTTAAGAATTATGGATGGCTTTGAAAACGATGTGCTGATATTAAATAATAAAATTAAAAAAATAATCGGCATGGTACAAAATCTTATGAATTTTACTACATCTGATATCCATTTTGTTAAGTACCTTAACTCGAATTTTATATGGTTATCCATAATGTCTGCCAAAAAATAGAATCACAGCTGGTAGTATTAGATCTACTCGTAAGAGTGGGTCATTTGTCAGCATGCCTAGTCTTACAATATAACTATAAATTATTAAGATAATCTTAATAATGATGTCTTTATCTACTGTCTCGTCTAATAAAGTATTTGATGAGTGCATAGATCCAACCGTGGTAATACACTCTATTTTTGCCGCTAGAGGGTTCCTTGTGGTTGTCCCTTTCTATTACTAGACTGTCCTGTTTTGTGCTGTAATTTCTATTGACGCAGGATCATCCGACCGATTAATTATCTAGCGCGTTTGCAATCAACATGAAGAAAATAATACTAATTTATGCGATGCCCTCAGTATCGGAGAACTGATCGCATTGCTTGCCAAATGTGCTCTCTTTATTTCAATGACAGCAGCCCCATGCTTCTTGCCGCTGCGACAGGTGTATATGTTTTCTTTCTTTGGCGCTACTGATCAGCAACGCTGAGGCGATTGAGTAGCAATGCAGTCGTTAGCCTTAAGTGTTCCTTAATAAATGCTAACTATGCTTCGCTTCTTCTGTGGCACGATTTCCAAATACTATATTGGTTTATCTGCACAATTTTAGAGCTATAAAAAAACCAGGATAAGAGTATATGAATCTCTATCTCTATCTCTATCTTTATCCTATAAAAATATATTCATATATTAAACCGACCTGTTTTTTTATCTGTATGCCTGCTTAAGTTCAAGGAAACCTACAACAAGATGATACAAGAGAATTGCATTTCTACTTGCCAGAAAAAATTGCAAAGTGTAGCCATACGCAGTCATCTAGCGTTTACCTTTCTTAGTGCTGGATTGGTACTGTTACTTTTTATGATTTTACGTCTGCTTTTGTTTATCTATAACCGTGATCTTATCGGTGATACTCCTGTAACAGCTTTTCTTCATGCGTTTGGTATGGGCGTAATTTTTGATCTTCAAGCAGTATCTTATGCGTCAATTCCGCTGGTATTTGCTTTCCTGAGTCCACGGCTAATGGCATTACGTCAGTGGTTTTGCATCTGGCTTAGTGTCTTTGCAGGTATTGCTTTATTTGTCGGTATGCTTGAGCTCGATTTTTATCGGGAGTTCCATCAACGTTTAAATGGGCTTGTATTTCAATATTTAGCTGAGGATCCAGTCACTGTTCTTAGTATGCTTTGGCACGGTTTCCCTGTAGGCCGTTACGTATTTGGCTGGTCACTGATGGCCTGGTTATTTTCACGCGTAGTGAATTGGTGTGAACGAATCACTAGGCCTCGTCTCGCTACCCTTAAGGCTGGAACAATGGGTGTTTCTAAATGAGATCGACTCCAAATCCTGATGCTAGTTTTTTTACTTCTCATTGGTACTACCGTATTTCTGTTTTTTTACTTTGTCTTGTCGTGGTCGCTGCCTGTGCCCGCGGTACGATACGGCAAGGCCCTCCTTTACGCTGGGGTGACGCCTTTGTCACTGACTCCCCTTTTGCAAATATGTTGGCTTTGAATGGGCTTGTCACTCTAGCTAATGCCGCTCGTCATCATTGGTCTTCATCGCGGGATAATGCCTGGCACGGAAAAATCCCAAAAAACCAGGCATTGGAAGTTGTTCGGGATATGTTACTCACTGCACAAGACGAGCTGATTGACGTTGACCAAGCGGCTGTACGTCGCGTTTATACCCCTCAACGGGAGAGCGTTTTACCTATTCGTAATGTCGTCATTATTTTGATGGAAAGCTTTGCAGGCCGCTACGTGGGCGCTCTGGGAAGTGATGATCAGATTACCCCCTATTTCGACGAGCTGGCTGAAGAAGGCTTGTTATTCACCCATGCTTTTTCCAACGGCACACACACCCACCAAGGGATGTTTGCAACGATGGCGAGTTTCCCTAATCTGCCGGGTTTTGAGTACCTGATGCAACAGCCTGAAGGCCTTAATGATTTTTCGGGTTTGCCTCAACTACTCAGTCCTCAGGGTTTTGACAATCTGTATGTCTATAACGGAGATTTTGCCTGGGATAATCAACAAGGGTTTTTCTCGAATCAGGGAATGACTCATTTTATTGGTAGAAAAAATTTTACTAATCCAGTGTTCTCCGATCCAACCTGGGGTGTCTCTGATCAGGATATGTTTAACAGGGCGGCGGAGGAGATTGCCCGGCGTAATACGACCAAGCCTTTTTATGCCTTGCTTCAAACACTCTCCAATCACACCCCTTATGCATTGCCAGACCCGTTGCCCGTAACTCCCGTTAGTGGGCATGGCCCACTCAACGAACACCTTACTGCTATGCGTTATTCTGATTGGGCGCTGGGGCAGTTTTTTGCTAAGGCGCGCAAGTTTCCAGATTACGATAAGACGCTGTTTGTCATTCTCGGGGATCACGGATTTGGTAGTCCTGAACAACTTACGGATATTGATTTAAATCGCTTCAATATTCCTATTCTATTTATCGGACCAAAGGTTCAAGCCTCATTTGGTCGTCAGATTGACATTACCGCCTCCCAGGTCGATATCGTACCGACCATTATGGGTAGGCTTGGTAAGCCGGTACAGCATCAATGCTGGGGGCGTGACGTATTAAGCCTGCCCGATGGTGCCCCAGGGTTTGCAGTGATTAAACCATCGGGTGGTGATCAGACGATAGCTATTATTGTCGGCCAGGAAATTCTGGTTGAGCCTAAGGGGCAGCAAGCTCGACTTTACAATTACCAATTGGGTTCGACCCGAAATGTTCAAGCGCTCAACGATGCCAAGCAAGCTAAAACATTACATAAGCAGCTTTATTCTTTTTTACAAGTTAGCACTGAGAATCTGCTAAACAATCAGGTAGGCGCTGCGCTATCAGATTTAAAGTGATAGAACCTGATGACATACGTGACAACTCCGCTAATAGTCGCCCTGACAGTGTCAACAAATTGTCTGGTCGAAAACCTCGAAGCATAATTAAAACGCATTATAATTAGGTTAAGTATTCTACGTATGTGGTCAGCTCAGTCGGCGCTAGCTAATTTAGTTATTGTGTTGATCGCGATAAGCGTGTTTATTGATGTCCATATTTTAAGCAGTAAAGGGAATCTTGCCGAGCCGAACTATGTTGTTATGACAGGGTTTTGTGCGCTAGCTTTTGGGTTGATCCTGGTTATAATCAAAGTGTTTATTAGCCAATTTCCATTGGGTGCGGTAGTTGATGCTAGGTCAATTTTCCCTCACTTGAAGAGCATAAAATACTGGTGTTGCTCGTTCTGCTGATAATTTGAATTCTTACCTTGATACAAGGTTTTTTACTTTGCTTTCAGCGTGAATTAAACCACACCCATGGCTGAGTTTTTATCAGTTTTTCCTGGCTTAGCTTCGTTGTGGTGTTGTTGGTTGCTTACTATGGTAATCATCTCGTCTATACCTACCTATAACTACCAATGACACTTAGACGTTTAGCTCTCATTTTTAAAAAGCGCCTAACGTTTACGGTGGTCTGATGGATTAACTTGAGCTTTGTGATCTTGCTGAACACAGACATAAGGCGTTTTTTTATCGCCTAACGAATCGTGCACTGTTTGGCCGGAAAGAGTCAAGTAATGGCTAGACTAAATTGCGGATAAGATCCTTGTTGACTGATAAAGAGGCTTCTAGCTTATTTTTGAGTGGTCCAGTTGATCGATTGTTCCGCGCTATGTAACGGACGTTAATAACTCAGCTTTTTAACGACTTTCTTAGTACAGCTAATCCGCTATATCACTGACAAATAATATGCTATTGCGTCATTATTAAGGTTAATTATTGTGCTTTTGTTGAGGGAATAAAGTTTCTGCCTAGGGAGGATTTATTAAGTATTTTCGTTCGCCTTCTTGACAGCTTCTAGTTGAGCAGATGACCTGAATAAGTTAGGGCTAATGCGTTTAACTGACATGCTTTAGCATAGTTCCAACATTTTAATCGCTTTATGTTTTTGGCTGCCTTCGGAATCACATAATTTTCTACCTTATTTTAAGGGGAGGGTGTTTTATGAGCACTTAATTAGCTATTTACTGAACGCCATTTGTTGGTAAATAAATACATTCTTAGAGGTGAGTTTTTGTGAATAGAATGATTTCAATAAAAAGTTTTTACGCAATAGATGATCAGGCTCCTATGATGAGGAGATGTATAGCTCATGGTCTTGCTAGAGGAGTGGTAAGTTAAATCTCAAAGAACTGGACCTTTCTAAGTGCTCCACAGCTGCGTCGTTTGCGATTAATTTTGGTGATAGCGTTTCGCTTGGAATAAAAGATAAAGAATTGTCCAATCTCCTGCTGGAAGATGCACTATTTTTACTTTGTGAGGGTAGAAAGTCTGCCATTGATACGGCACTAGTTAGGTGTTTGGGTTGCTGAAAGGTGCAAATAACAGCATAGCATTCGGCAGGTCTCTTATAAAAGCGCTACCATTAACTAAGCTAGATATTAATATCGGTGTTCAGATAGACAGTAAGAGCTATTTGATTTGTTCGCCAAAAATCTATCCTGCTTTAAAATCTAATACTGATAAAGTGGTTTTTTGCTATCGAACCATTTTTCGAAACAAAATTTAATGCCCATCTAATTAGCTGTAAGGCGCGCAAATAATTATTTCGACTTTTGATGATGAAAGCATTCGCTTAGAGCTCAATAAATTAAATATGCAATTTTCTATGTGACGTTCTGGGGCAAGTGTTTATATCTGCGGGAAAAATAAGAATAGCTTCGTTATAATGAAGTGCCTAAGATTTTTCAGCGATGATGAGTTCGCTACAATTCGTGAAGATATGGAATATATAAATTATTTTCATAGAATGAAATAAATATCGAATCGATCGAGTTGCTAGTTACTGATCCGAGGCGTTGATTAGAATTTTATAAACTCTAGAATTAACTCGTGCAACCATTTTTCTCATAGCATAAAAATTCATAAGATTGATCAAAACAGATTGTTAAGTAAATTGGTGATATTGAGCAATAAGTGGGCTATGTGGTGGTACAGTGAATTATGATTAACTGCGTTTTCTCAATCAATTAGACCATGTCACAAAGACTGATGAAGGCTATAGAAAATCGATGATTAGTCATCTTCATTCCTTAGCTGGAAGTCCGCTATTATTAGCTAAGGTTGTAGATGGGTTGTCAGTATTCTTCGATAATAATTTGTCGACATAGAAGTCAGTATTACGATGGCGGTCTACATGGGGTTTGTTGTTCAGTTGCTCGATGGGTTAAATCTAAAACAGTAAACCCAAGGGGTTTTAGAAAATGAGTATTGGATTACAATGGCCTTCTTATTACGCTAACTAACAGGAAGTTATTATGAGAAAACTCTTACATATTTTTATCTTGCTTTCTATATTCCCTTACGCCCATGCTGTTGATGTTTTATTAACCCCTAACCTTAATGATCTTACTTTATCGATCAATGATTTTAACAGTTGGGAGCAGTTATCGGGTACTATACGAACTATCACGATAACAAATCAAGGCTCCTCACCAGCAAACAATGTCAAGGTTAACAAGCCAATATTTCCCAATGGAACTTCGATTTACAACTATAGTTGTAAGGGGACAATAAAACCAGGTGACTTTTGCAAAATAGCTATCATTCCTGGCAGTGAGGCTAGTCACGATAAAAATGGTAACCCCTGTACCACATCTCCAGGAGCGGACCCTATTGCAAGCGTAGTTACCGTAAGCGCAGATAATGCCGAGCCAGCAAATATAAATGTTTTGGTATTGGGTTATGGTTGCAGGTTTGCTTTACAGGGAGGCTATCTGTTTTCTGTCGATGACACTAATCTTGAGGGAAGTATTTCAGGGAAGGTGGCTTCATATGAAGATGTGGAGCCACATGGAGAGCAATGGGCAGACAAAGGTTACAATAGTGAAATGTCAGCTACTGATATCAGTAACGGAATGAATAATATGCGCAACATTTCAACGGATAACTATCCGGCTGGGCATATCTGTTCTGTATCAAAGGCCCAGAATTTCACTGACTGGTATTTACCTGCAATTTGTGAGCTGGGACGTTATAAGGGAAATGGTAATAATCCTGGTTGCCCAGATCATAACGCAAACCTATATGTAATGTTGTACCAACAACAGCTAAGTGACATCAGTGGTCAATATTGGAGTTCAACCGAATGGAAGAATAAACCGTCTTCAGATGCGTGGTTTATGGATTTCGATAAGGTTAAGAGCAATTATAATAGTAAGCAAAACAGCAATTTAGTTAGGTGTATTAGAACGTTTGATAATGGATTAACCCCAGATAGCGCAACGTTATATGTAAATACCCCTACACAACCGATTGTGGTTGGCTCAAAGACGCCATTAACATTAACCGTTACTAGCAGTCAATTCTCTACGGAAAGTGCCAAGGGGGTTACGGTTGTCAGCAAATCAGAATGTCCTGACATATCTGTTGTTGATGATGCTTGTTCTAGTCTCAATCCTGGGCAAACATGTACAATACAATTGACCTCTAATACAGCTTATGGGCCCTGTAGTATTAAAGTTGGTGGCACTAACACAGTTAACAATCCGTCTGCTAGAATTGCCTTTCAGATCGACGGCGGGCTAGTGTATAGATGTGATAGTAAACTTTGTGTTGCCTTAGATCATAGTAACCAGCTTTCTTCGGTTTGGACCACTCAAAATTCTAATATAAAAGGTGCAGTTGATGATAATAACGGTAGCAAGAATACCGCTAACATTATCGTGGATAAAAGCTGTACTCATAACTTACAAGCTTGTGCCGCCTATAAATGCGACATCTACCAAGACGGTACTTGGTATCTTCCTGCAATCAATGAACTAGAAAATGTATACCATAGCTTTTGTAGTACTAACGATCAATCATGTGCTTATGGTGGTTGGAAAGGAGCCCATTGGAGTTCGACACAGAGCAGTAGTAGCCATGCTCACTCGTTGTATTTCCCTGCTGGAAACCAAACCCCAAATGGTGGATCAAAGAGTTCTGGCTTAGGTGTTATTTGTATTAAACCACTTCCAAACTCTTAACCTCGTCAAGGTGAACCATCCCGGGTTGATCGGAGGCTAATTTTCTTGAGAGGATTAGCCAATGAACAAGCGACCTGGATATCCCCAAGAAGTGCGTGAGCGGGCAGTACGCCTGGTGCTGACAAGCGAACATGAACACTCACCCCGCTGGGCAGCCACGAAGTCCGTTGCGTCTAAAATTGGTTGCACACCCGAAACACTGAGAAGCTGGATTAATAAGATGAAGTCGATTCTGGAGCAAAGTCTGGAGTGCCTACGGACCAATCACAGCGTACCAATATACTTGAGCGCGAAGTGCGCGAGCTGAAGCGGGTAAATGAGATTCTGCGCAAGGCAGCGGCTTTTTTCGACCCGGCGGAGCTCGACTCGGCAACTTCTCCTGCGTTGCCCTACTACCGTCCGTCCCTGGACATACGCAAACCGAAGTAATGACCGCCTTAATTGATCACTCTCGCGATGATTACGGTGTCGTGCCAATTTGCAAGGAGCTGCCGATTGCACCGTCTACTTACCACCGTTACAAATATCTTGAGCAGAACCCCGAACGGCGCAGTCAGCGGGCACGACACCACGAACGACTAATGCCAGAGGTCCAGCGAGTGTGGGAAGAGAACCATCGTCACTACGGTGCTCGCAAGGTATGGAACCAGTTAAATCGAGAAACTATCTCGGTGGCACGCTGCACTGTTGAACGACTAATGAAGCAGCTTGGTCTGGAAGGCGTCCGTCGCGGCAAGAGATGCAAGACAACAATACCCGATGATGCGGCGCACAAGCCCCTGGATCTCGTTCAACGGGAATTCACTGCCAGTCGTCCCAATCAGCTTTGGGTAGCAGATATTACCTATGTGGCGATGTGGTCTAGGTTTGTCTACGTCGCCTTTGTAGTAAATGTTATCTCGCGCTATATCGTCGGTTGGCGAGTCCAGAAACCTATGCAAACCAGATCTGATTCTGGATGCACTTGAGCAAGCGCTGTGGGCGCGGGGTAAGCTTAAAAGCGTGATCCATCACACAGCGCCGGGGCAGTCAGTACCGCTCAATTCGCTACTCAGAGCGCTTGCTAGAGGCAGGCTTCAATGCTTCTGTCGGCAGCGTCGGCGATTCATATGACAACGTTCTAGTTGAGGCCATTAACGGGCTGTATAAGGTAGAGGTTATTCACAAGAACGGCTCTTGGAAAGGGTTGGATGACGTGGAGCGGGCAACATTGACGTGGGTGGACTGATTTAACAATCGGCGGCTCCTGCGACCCATCGGCGACATCCCTCCCGCCGAATATGAAATGCTGTACTATCAACAAACCGAGTCGAACGAAGAAGCCGCATGACTCAAATAAAACGGCCTCCGACAAACTTGGTACGATTCAGTAACTTTTTCTTTTGATTTTGCCTAGAGAAAATGGAAGTTCAGCTTGCTACTGATAGGATGTGTGAACTCATTGATGGGCTATTGGAAAAGCTTAAAAACCTCTAATTCTATGGCCAAAAAAGATTGACGACTACATGGTGCTTGAGAGGAGCTTCTGGAGAAGAATTTTAAGGTATGGGCATCATGTGATTTGCTCATATCAAACCGAGGGGTTTGGTCACAATTTGGTCGCAGAGCCAAAAATACAAAAATAGAGGGAAGGTTTTCAGTGCTTCTGTTAGGTTATATGTCAAATATAAACAAGGACTTAGGAGTGGAGTGGTGCCCAGGAGAGGACTTGAAATATATAAATAACTACTTGATTTAAAATAATAAAAAATTTTATTATTTTAAATATGTACTCGTTAGTGTACTCAAAATCACATGGCTTCGGTTTTTCTTAAGTGGCTGGGCAGATACCATAGCCAAAAGGTAGTGCAAGCGCACTGATATGTGAGCGCTTGGACATAATAGTCCGGGCTATATTGATGCGAGCTTGCAGTTAGTCTCCCAATCGATGGACAACGCCCTCTGGCTGAATCGCCACCAGGCGCTCGTAGTGTCTATTCGAGATCGTTGAATGAGGCACACCGTGGTCGTGAGTGGAACATCGGCCAGGAAGCGACCAATCACTCCCCACGGGAGATATCGTTTTACTTTGGACGCTGGTGTGATCGTGACACCCTGCCCCGAAGCAACCAAGGTCATCATCATATCAAAGGTTCGGACAACTCGGGTGCCCGCGGGCTGAGGGTTACCCAATGACTCGAGGATAGCATTCAACTCCCGGTAGTTTTCATAACAAAGCACCGGATCCCAATGGATGAAGGGGCAATCTATCAACTGATCCATGGTAACTGAAAGGCTTTGCCTCAATGGAGAGTGGATTGATGTGGCGACCACCCAGGGCTCTCGCCAAAGCGGCACGGCATCCCATTGTTCATCAATAATGGCTGATCGGGATATCCCGATATCATATTGCCCATTGCTGAACTGCCGAGATGTTAGTGACGGATCCGACTCACTGAGCTGAACTTTGACGCGTGGTTCTTCGGCCCTCTGCCGGGCGAGCAAAGTCGCCAGTTGAGGATGCGACAGCCCATGGGATAGCAGGACGCGCAGTTTGTCTGAGGTGACAGTATCCATATTTGCTGAAATGGCGATTGCACAATTTTCCGCCTATCTTATCAGTAATGAGTTAAATTTAACGTGGTTTAAGCAAAGTCCATAATGGATGCTTTTGCAGATGCAGAAGCGTTCAATACAGCGGGGGCGCCCCGTAGGATCCACGACTTATGATGCCGAGCCTGCTCTGGCGTTTGGTGCGGCTGTGCGGGAAGCCAGGGTCGATTTGGGCATAGCTCAGGAAAAGCTCGCTCATCTTGCAGGCATTGAGCGTTCTCATCTGGGTAAGATCGAGCGCGGCGAACATATGCCGACACTCGCTTTGATTTTAAAAATCGCAAATGCATTGGGCTGTCGTGCAGGAGTGCTTATAGAGGCTACGGAAGCGCAACTGGACAACAGGGTCAAATCCAGTCCATAGCGTTAGTCTTCTTCCATAGTGAGTTCCCCGGGAGATCGATCACTGCGACTGACCCGTTGTAGAAACCGTTCAAGTTGTTCAGACGGTTCGGTATTTGGGCGCAGTAGATAAGTGGTCAGTGTGGCCATCTCCATATCGAGTGGTCGGGGGACCACATCCGGATGTCGGTACACCTTGAGCTGGGACTCCGTGGCAAAGCCGAGTCCATAACCAGCGGCGACCAGAGTCAGCATCAAGTCGAGCGACGTGGCATGCTCGGCGACGATGGGTTCTGTCTTCACACTCCTGAGTATCTGATCGATTTGCCGACTACACCCCTCGCAGATGTCAGGATGACAGAGCACCAACGGATAGCGCAGCAGGGCGTCCAGCGGCACATGGGTGAAAGACAACAATGGGTGTCGGGAGGGAATAACAGCGACGAGAGTATCGGTCCAAACAGCATCAACCAAAATACATTTTTCGACGTTGTCTGTGTGGGCAAAACCGACGTCAAAAATATCGCTTTGCAGTCCCTTGATTTGTTGGGTCAGAGATCGCTCGAACAAGCGGATTTCCACATCGGGTTCCTCTTCCCTGCAAAGGGCGAGCAGCGACGCCAAGCGGGGCTGGACGATGCCATCGGAAAGCACAATTCGCAGAGCGCCACGATAGCCGGTGGCGGCTGCTTTGACGTTATTGCGGGCCTGTTCCAAGACGGTAAAGATCCGTTGAACATCTTCTAGGAAGACTTGGCCAGCCCATGTCAATTGAGTTCCACGGCGACTCCGCTGGAACAACAAGACATTGAGCTCATCCTCAAGCTCCTTGATGGTGCGGGAGAGGGGAGATTGTTCAATATGCAAACGCCCTGCAGCCCGGGCGAAGTGAAGCTCTTCCGCCAATGCAAGAAAATAGCGCAGGTGGCGAAGTTCCATGTTTTCACCCTGATATGCCTGTTTGGTTGTATTGTTTTTGCTCCTTGCGGCAAGCCGGTACATTTCCTCACGTTGTTGAACGAAGCCGCTGCGCAGTAAGAGACCTTCATCGAGTCCCTCCAATGAGCGAATAATTCCTCCACGTGCTACTCCCCGGCGCGATAGCAGGAGGAATTACCATGAATGCGGTACAGCAAAAGACACTCCAATCACTGTACCGCAAACATTTTAGCGCGTTGCGACGGCGAGGCAAAGCTGATCGGACAATTGATTCCTACGCACCGGCGGGCCGTACGGCGGGGGACCGAATTTTGGTACACCTTTCCGGATACTCTGCCCTAGGATCAGCTCGAAACGCATTTCTCACCCTTGGTCGATACCCACCCTTGGTTCACCGTCGAGGTGGATCGTAAGGGCCTGCAGTTCTTCTACCAGCATATGCTCAAGAAAGACTGGACCTGGGTAGATATCGTCAAGCAGCCGAAGAAAAAATGTTGCCCGACATCCTCACTCTCCAGGAAATTGAGCGCCTGATCAAACGGCGCCCACCTGGTGGAACCCGGGATCAACCTGCGGGCCATTCAGAAGGAGATGGGGCATGAATGCTGCAAGACTGCCTCCGTCTATACGCAGCTGCTTGAGGTCACACAGCACGATACCGAAAGGCGAATCAACGGTTGGTGTCGCGGATGCGCATCCTGTGGGGAGAGTGACATGGAACTCTCCACTCTCTCTTTGAGCGATATCGGACGCGCTCTGGTGCCTCCCCGAGACCGGGCAGTGGTCGGCCTTCAACGCCATCACCGTTGTCGTGCCGTACTATCTGATGACCTTCACGCTGCCCTTCGAGCTTCGCGGGGGCTTGCCTGAAGGACCGCCCGTTTCTGGTGTTCGACGAATGGGCGGCAGATCAGGATCCTGTCTTCAAAGAGGTGTTTTACCGGGAGTTGTTACCCGAGCTGAAAGCGCAGGGCAAGGCGGTGCTGGTGATCTCCCACGACGACCGCTACTTCCATCTTGGTGACCGGTTGTTGAAGCTGGAAGATGGACAACTATCCAGCATTGAGCAGACCGAAACCGCAGTGGAGCAACCGACGGTAAATCTTCGTCCAGCAGTGCCGGTGGGGTCGTCCTAGGCATGCGTCCCGTTCTGGTCTGCTTTGTCATTTCCCTGAAGTTCGATCAGGGAAAGGTACGGGTTATTTGGTGGAGTCTCATTCATTAAGACGGCAGGATCCGCCATTAGATACCCGTGTACTTTCCGCGATTTCCTCGGGCCAGTGACGTTGAACGTCCAGATGTTCAGGCCATTCGGCTGTTTGCGGTGCAGTTGCAGGCGTTCGAAGCGTTTTTGAATCCATTGCCAGTCCTTGATTTGATCCTGTTTGGCGAGGGGAGAGATTTCAGGATGCTCCTGCGCGTAGCGTTGGAATATTCCCGGGCTGATCAGGCAAAAGGTATCCTCAACGGTATGTACCAGGGCCTTGGCGTCATTGATGATCAGTTTTCGGCTCAGCATGCTGGTTCTCAGCCACTCTGTGAAATGCTCGCCTGACGGTTCCTGTGGCGGAGGGTGGGTGATAGGTGAGTCGGTTACTGTTGGTTTTTGGGAGGAAGGTGTTGTTACTCCTGAACCGGTGTTTTCAGCTTCGGCTGCGGTCCCTTTTCCGGCGCCACCTGTTGGCTCACCCCGCTTGGGGCTGGATAGCAGATCCATTAATGCGTCGATATCGTCGGTCTGAGCCCTTTCGGCAGGGGCATCACTTTTCTTGGGCTGGGCGGGCGCTTGTCGTGGCGTTGTCTCTGGTGACACTTCGGCATGCGTGTCGTTCTGAGCGTCCTGTTCAATCTGTACGGTGCCGCTAAACGGTGCCGGTCTGTCGCCCGCTTCCCAGATGAGTGAGGGTGACAATTTGAGGAAGGTGAAGGTGTTGACCCAGCCATTGTCGCCGGTGACGGTGGCCCGCCAAATGGCTTTGCCCTCGCCATTGGGTTGGATAATGCCATGATCCTGCAGCACGTCGAACAGCACTGTATTTTTTTCCGGGATCCCTTCCAGTCCCTGAGACAACAGGTGTGCCCGCAGCTTGTCGGAGACGGTTTTGCTCACCAGCCACAAGGCCTCCTGGGTCAGCCACCCATCCGAGGCCTGGGGCTGGTTTAGTTTGAAGGCCTCCCTGACCAGATAGCGCAGCCCCTCCAAAAGTTTGCGTTGCAACGCCTGTTTGGGCGCAGCCAGTGCTTTGGCGGGGTTGCCGCCGAGGGCCTGGGCAACCGATGCCTGATCGGCTTTGGTGACCAGTTCACCCAGTATCCCGGCGTGTTCGTATTTGCCCGCCAGCATATAGAGCAGTGCGGACCACAGTTCCGGGTAGGCACACAGCCAGTCGAGAATATCGCGGCTGAGCAGTTGGGTGTACAGCAGTCCGGAGGCGGCGCTGTGCAGGCGGTATTCGCGGTTCGGTTGGTAACGGAAGCGGTATGGGGCGGACAAGGGGCCGTGCCAGGGATGCCACACTGTGCCGTCCCGGTACTCGACATGTAGATCCACAGCGACCTTGCCGATATCGTGCAGCAGCGCCGCGTAGGCGAGACCGGCTGTCCAGGCATCGGCCTGGGCGGCCTGGGTTTCCGGCGGCGCGCCCGGCGGCAGGAGGTGGGATTGCCTCAGCTTTAAGGCGTAGATGACTATCTCCAGTCCGTGATCCAGCATCCCGCCAGGGTAGGCGTGGTGGTGGCTTTCCGAGGCTGGAAAAGCCTGTACCCATTGGGCGTATCGCTCCAGCGGGGCCCGGTAGAGCGTGGCGTATTGCTGTCTGGAGACGGCGGTGAGCTGCCAGATGCGTTCCAGCAGTTTCTGGCGATGGGGCTCTCCCAGCAGGGAGGCGGCGCTCCGCGGAGGGAACAGGCCTGTGACTTCCTCTGTGCCCGGAGTGGATGAGGGTGGTGGCCTTTTGCCAATTTTGGATCGAAGCAGTGTAAACATGGCGCTATCAGATACGGGGCCGGATAAAGGTGACATCCGGGTATACGGCATCGGGCGCGTGGCGGCTATGGAGAATGGGAAATGGCGTTGGTGCGGATTACCTCCGTTTTCGGTCCATCCCAAAAGCGACAGGGTTTCGCATCGTTGTGGCATAGCGATTTTGGGCATTCTTAAACGCCAGGAGAATATTTCTCTGTTGGGCGAGGATGATTGGCGGGAGAGCCTTTTCGCCTTTTACAGGTAGGGCCTTTCCCCTTGATCACCCTTCCGTTGTGCCAGCCTTTTCAGCCCTTAATGCCGTTTGGGGTTGCGACGGTACGCATGTGCTGAGGATGTCTTTGGGAGGGTATTGAATTTCTGTTAGTCAATGACTAATATGCAGTCATTGACTAATGGAGGAGAGCCATGGCTACAATGACTATTCGTAATATTGAAGACGAGCTCAAGACTCGATTGCGTGTGCAAGCCGCTTCACACGGACGGTCGATGGAAGATGAGGCTCGGGACATTCTTCGGGCGGCATTGTCGTCTGAACCGGTACGGGGCGCTTCCCTGGTGAAGGCGATCCGGGAGCGCATTGCACCTACGGAAGGCATTGAGCTGGAGCTGCCCGCCCGGGAGGCGATCCGCACGCCACCGGAGTTGGATGCGTGATTATCCTGGACACAAACGTGTTGTCCGAAACATTGCGTCCAAGTCCGGACGCGCGCGCCCTGGCGTGGTTGGAGGCGCAACCTCGCGCGGCGTTGTTTACCACCACAATCACCCAGGCGGAGGTGCTATATGGTGTTCGCGTGCTACCGAATGGCCAGCGTAAAGCTGCGTTGTTGGATGCTGTTCAGGCTATTTTTGTCTCCGACATGGCCGGGCAGGTGCTGGGGTTTGACAGTGATGCTGCGGCAGCCTATGCGGAAATTGCCGCCTTCCGTAAAACGGCGGGTAAGCCGATCAGCCAGTTTGACGCCATGATTGCCGCGGTGGCCAAATCCCGTGGCGCCGGTCTGGCGACACGAAACGTCAAGGATTTCGCCGATTGCGGTATCCAAGTGGTAGATCCTTGGCAGTATTGAGGATGCCCTGCCGTGACTTGCGTCAAAATCCTGTGGCATGAACTGAAACAGTATGCGGCGGGTCATAGACGAAGAGCGTTTCACTCAGCGAGTTGATGGAATGATGGCGTGGTTATGAGTTGACGCAGAACTGAAAAGCGAGGCAGAACGATGGCAACTAATGCACATACCGAAAGGTGGGCTCATCGGGCTGGCTGTAAGGTTGGCCGTGCGTGGCGTGGAGTTGTGCGTCAGGATCGGCGAGCCATTGAGTGGTTTGTGAAACACGGTTGGCCAACTGGTCTCGCCAAGGCGATGCTCTGGGCTTTCAAGCTTATCGTGTTGGGTATTCTGCTGTACGTCGCTTTCTGGCTGGCTTTGGTGCTGGTGTTTTTCATTGTCACTGCTTGGGTTATGAGAAATACAGAAATCAGCAATGAAAATGAGCCGGAATGGTGCGATGGCTTATTAGGGTTTGGGCTTTATCACCCGGACGGCTCTCGAATAGACCCTCACGATCCCGACGATGAATATTGATGTTCGAATGCAACTTACTTAGCACTTTTCAGTAGAGCGTCACTACCTCTTGCCCCTGCGGATTGAGCGTCTTTTGTTCCGTTCACGAGATTCTGAGCGATCCCTCCAGCACGAATCCCAACCCAGGTTAAGGCACTGAGCCAGAATGCTGGGAGAATGAAGAACAGCGTCGCCATCACAAAGTTCAACAACATATCCCCGAACGCATTGTTCAATCCCATCAGCAGGTTGAAGTTGGTGTGGGGTCGGTCTGCGCCCAGCCCCCAGCCGTAGAGGGCATCGAGTATGGTCGAGTCGAGCCAGCGTGCGAGCTGGAACCAGAAATCCACGAAGAACAGTGCGAACTGCACACAGCTGACGATGACCACGGATTTCAGGTCGTAGGTGCCCACCACCAGTATCAGCGGAATGCAGATGGCCATGGCCATTTTCAGGAACGACAGCACCATGGGCAAGGCCTGGCGCACGATATCCATGGCGGGGAAAAAGCCCAGCGAGCCGACAGTCAGCCCCACGTCGGCGGCACCGCGGGCCACGATGTTGGGGAGCGTCATCTCGATCTGGCCGCCGTAGTCGGTGTAGACGGCGCCCTGGTTCATCTTTTGTTGACGCGGGGAGGCGATGGCGCGTATCACCGAGTCATTGATCTGGCCCTGGGTCAGGAACCCCGCCCATTCACCGATGCGATCCAGTAGATCGGGATCCACCTGCTCCAGCAACTGCGTTCGCAGCCCCTGGGGGCTGTCGGACCACCACTGTCGGCAGGTGGGGTAGCCGCCACCGCTGACCACTTCCGGAAATCCGGCGTCCCGGACTGTGTCATAGGGCCAGTCCGGTCGGGGGAGGGTGGAGTGGTAGGTGTCGTAGAAGCCAGGCGTCTCGAGGAAATAGCTGGAACCGATCCAGTTGATATCGTTCATCTCATCCTTACCGAGAGTTGGCCGGTTCATGAACAGCTTTGCCCGTGAAGGGCCATAGCAATCGTGGGTGAAGTCGGCCACCTCCTGGGCCAGCACCGGGTCGTCGATGCGGGTGCTGTCGATGTCCATGCGGATCTGGCGCAGGTCGGTCCCGCAGGGGATGGTCGCCACCGCCGCGCCGGTGATGGCCTTCGAGAGACTGTGCATGAAGAACCACCAGACCGGTACTTGGGCGCTCTGGTCGTTGAGGGTGGTAAAGCTGGTGGCCCAGTCCGTCTCGCTGGGCAGGGGCACATCGATCTGGCACTGGATAGAGCGGGAGCGGTCGAATGCCAGTGTACTCAGGTCCAGTTGGATAAACGGAATACCCGCAAACAGAATCACCACAATGGCGACCCATACCCGGTTTTCGATACGCAGCGAGGACAGTACACCTTTGTTGCCTTCGTCGGCACCCTCGGCGCGGGCGCGCAGCCACTCCTGAATGATGATGGCAAGAAACGGCAGGGCGAATACGCCACTGGCTACCAGTACGTGCCAGATGCCGTTACTGACGATCCAGCCCACCAGCGTCAGATAGTATTCCAAGTAGTCCGAAGTATAGAGCGTCACCGGGCAGGCTCCCCTTTTACGACCTGTATAGCCAAGTGTTGGCTTCCATTAGGAGCAGGGCGGTGCCCGTGGCGATTTCCACTCTCAACAAGCGGGCGCGGGCCGAGGGTTCCCGCCGCAGTAAGCGGGGGCGTAGTCGCCACCAGCCGTAACCGATGGCGCCATAGAGGCCGAGTCGCCATACTAGAACGCCTCCAGCGTGGGATTTGAGCCAAAGATGCCAGGCCGTTTGGCTGCCGACGGCCTGAATGCCCGCCCAGGAGGCCAGGAAGGCTGTCGTGACCAGTAGCACCATCCAGAAACCTGCCCAGGCCAGTCGGCGGCAGTAACGGCGGATTGGCGATGAATGTGGCGGCGAGGTCATGGTGAGTTGTCCGGTTTCTCCGCCTCGCGCAGCCGGTCGCGGATGGTCTCACCGTCATAAATGCCACTGGAGTTGGCACCGCGCACGCGGTTGCGCTGGATGATGGCCAATGGGGAATTACCCGCCAGGGTGCGGCGCAGCTCCAGTTCGGTTTTGAGATTGTTGATGGCCTGCTCCAGAGTCGTAAGCTCCTTGTCCACCGCCGCGATGGCCAGTTCGTTTGAGGCAACATTGGGTTCTTTCATCCCCGCCAGTAGGGTGCGTTGCAACAGCAGGGCTTTTTCCAGGATGCTGGACAGCGCGATATCCGATGCCAGGCGGCGTCCCAGGATGTCCTGATCGGGCTCATCCCGCAGCGCCTCGATCACCGCCCGGGTAATGGGCAGGGAGCGGCTGCCGGCGGCTTCCAGGTTGTCGATGGTGGTGGATGAGCGCCCCGTCACCAGATCCTGCAGAGAGAGCAGTTTCTCGTCGTATTCCTCCTGGATCAGTGGCGTCAGGCCGACACCGGGGGTGGTGCGCGTCTTGGTGCAGCTGTCGCAGGTGCGCTGCTCCCGTTCACCCAGTACGCGGACGGCCCAGTCGGCGGCTGCCTCGGGAGACGGCCAGGCCCTGCAGCCCAACTGGTCGGCGCAGGTCGTGGGATCAATGTTGGAGGTGTCGTCAACCGCCCGGCTGTTCAACAGGTTGTAACCGGCGCGGGTGACATCGCCGATCATGCGGATCGGTGCCTGGCTATTGCCCCCCGCATTGTCGCCGCCCACCCAAGGGACGCCGCCGTTGCCGCGGTTGGCTTCCGCTTCTTCAATGGCGGCGACCGCATCGTTGTCGGCGACGGCCTCTTTCAGGGCCATACCTTCGGCCAGTTGATCCCATCCCAGTTGGCCGCCCGCTGTGTCAGCCATGCGGTTGGCAATAGCCCGGCAGGTCATTTTTGAGCGGTCAAAATCCAGCCGCGCCTGCAAGATACCGTTGGTCAATAGGTTGTAGAGACCCGGGTCGGCGCGCTGAATGATCAGGGCGGGTAGTGAGGCCACCGCGGCTGTCGCATTCTGAATCACATTGCTCATGATGCTCTGAAAGCCGTTGGTGATGCCGTTAAGTTGGTTGTGAAGGGTGGTGGTGATGCTCATGTCCCCACAGATCAGATTGCTGTTCCAGCCCACGCCGACACCGAGGCTTTGCATATTGCCGGCGCTGCCCATGGAAACCGCCCGGCCGCCGCCAATGGTGTAGAGCACATCGTCGCCAATCACACTGCCGGTGACGCTGACCCCATCGCCGTCAATCGTGGTTTGCGCCGACGTGATATGACAGCTGCTGAGCAATAATGCCAGGGCGAGGCATTGGATAATGCGAGTGCGAGTGATGAGGTGGCTATGGCTCAGGTGCATATCTGTCGCCTCACTGCACATCGATGCTGCCGAGAAACACCTGGCCTTGCCGTTCGCAGCACTGGTAGGGGCGCCACAGTGCCCAGGCATAGTCTCCTCGGGTGGCCTGAGTATGGTTCCCGCTGTTGGGAAAGACGGCACAGCTTCTGGACAGGGTGGGGGTCAGTTCCTGCCATTTGCCGGTGGCGGCATCGCTTTCCATCAGGGCACCGGCAGGCCAATACCCCGCGGATTGTCTGGCCAGCAGGGGCTGGTAGACGTGGACCTGGCCGCGGCGGGTTACGATGTCGCCCGCCCGCTGGGCCACCACCGCCCCTGCCTTGTGATCGTCCACGTGATGCAGGAAACCGCCGCGGGGGTAGACATTGCCCCAGAGGTTGAGGGTGCTGCGCGCGCCGATTTCACGCCTGCCCAGTATCAGGGCTTCCGGGTAGAACGCTTCGGGAAGGTTGTAGCGCCAGGCGAGGGTGTCCAGGGTGCTGAGCAGGTAGGGCATAAAGGCCGTGCCCGCCCCTTCGCAGCTATAGCCCCACTGGCCGGCGAACTGGCTGAAGATATAGCCGCCGGGATGGCCGATGACATCCGCATTCTTGAACTTGGCCAGGTTGTTCTCATGGGATTCGTTGGTCGTGCCGTCACCGCCGGCCTGTGCCGTTTCGTTGGACGGGCTCATGGCGGCGACCTCCGCCCAGGGGTTTTCGCCGGTATTGGAATAACTGGAGACCACCGCGTCGGGCACATAGTGACTGACCTTAATGGAGGTTTCGACGGAGCAACTGTAGGGCGTGCAAAACAACCAATAGCAGATACCGACAACGCGGTATTCGAGGCAGTCCGGTGACACCGTGGACGAGACAATGTCGGCGGTGGTGAGTGCCGAGGAGGGCAGGGCGTGGCATAGCAGGATGATGGCAGCTTTGCGGCGAAGTCGATGACGGAGAGGGCGTCTCATGGTTGCTGTCTCCGGTATGCCTCGATTCGGGACAGTGCGCGGCGGAGATTGTGCTCGCCGTAGACGACGTAGCGCTGGTCGACGACCACAGCCGGAATGCGATCAACCCCCAGCTGCCAGGCATCGATAACGTCCTGGTACGCTCGGCTCAAACGCAGGTGCAGCGCTTTCTTTCCCGCTGCCATGCGTTGCCGGACTGCCGCTGCTGCATTCTCCGGGTTGGTGGGTAAGCCGGCGGAAAAGGCCGCCTCAATACGCGCCGGGGCATCCAGTTCAATCAGCCGATCCGGCGTGCCGGCAACAGGATGGTGCTGGTCGGTGACTACCCAGACTTCGGTACGGGCGAGCGAGGCCCACAGACATAATCCGATGGTGACGGCGTAAAGCCACAGCGATCCTGTTCGCATAAATACTCACCTAAACAAGGGGGCAGGCGAATAGTAGGCCCCGGTTGAGCATGGAGGGGCGACAAAGAAAGGGAATTGCCGGATGCCGGATTGATTGCTCGTATAGGGCAATGGACCCATGTAGGTTTGATTTCTATGGTATTTGTCCAATTAAATTGGACTTAATGCGGCCAAGGTAAACTTCCGTTATGAGGGTGACTGCGCTTTCCAGCAGGTCTCGCCTCGTGATTTGGCTTCCCGGTGTGCTGTTACCGTTGTCCTTGGGATGTGTGGCGTGTCGGGCGGGGCATGTATCGCTGGCTACCGTCGTCAAACTGTACCGAGACCTTGATTTTGTGATAAAATCGCATGATGTATTATCACTATTGAGGTAGTTGGCACCGATGAGCTTGGCAGGGCAAGTAAAACTGCAGTTGCAGAGTGTGCCGGAGGGTGGCGTTATCACCAGCCGAGCACTCCACAAATTGTCGCCTGACAGTCAGCAGGTCGATAAGGCCGCCTCTCGTCTGTACAAAACAGCGGGGCTCCAGAAGCTTCGCAATGGTATTTATTACCGCCCCTATACCAGCACCTTCTTCGGCAAGCTTCCACCCGAAGAAGAGCGCATTGTTCGTTCAATCAAACAGCAATACCAAGCCAAGGTGGCCCCGTCTGGTGAGTTGGCTGCCTACAAGCTCGGTTTAACCGACAACTTGCCCGATAACATTAGTTACGAAACCAATAAGCGCATCGGCCCCATCCAACTCGATAATCTCACACTTTATTTTCGCAAGGTGGAGGGTAAAAAGCTCGTTTCGGTCAATGGCGGCTTGTTGACGGTTTTGCGGGCGCTGGAGTTTCTCTACAAGGAAGAAGGGCGTTTAACCGTACTGCAGGAGCAGCGTATACGTCGACTACTCAGTCGTTTTTCCCGCGGGCAACTCGACAAAGCCATTGCCTTGTGGCCCGTATGGTTCCAGGACAAAGTAAAGGCTTTCATGCAGGGAGTGGAGAAACCGTATATTACCGGGCTAAGTGCTCTGAACATTCCCCACAAGGGAAAACAGGCGGATTGGCATCAGATGGGCATGCTTCACAGAAATAAATTTCAAGTTGCCGGGAAGAATTACGACAGCGCACCCAACCTTCAGGATACAGAGCTGTTTGACTGCAGTACTTTCTTGCGGAAATTCAACGTCGATGTAGGCACCATCCTGTGTGCCACACCCCTGCGCGCGATGAAAGATATTTTGTTCGCCAGCATCATCCGCAAATCACAATACCCTGGTTTCTTTATGCTGGATCAGTTTATGTTCGATATAACTCCCAGCGAGATGAAGCAAGCGATTGATGAACTGAGACCGTTGGCGGACGAAACACAGAAGCAGTTACTCGATACCTGGATGCATGACAATGAGCTTGAGTGACGAACAGCAACGCGAACACATAGAGGTCATGTCGGCGCTGTGCCATGGTTTTCACAAGAAAGGGCTGCCGATGATCCTGAAAGGTGGGACAGCCCTGAAGCTGTGTTATGACCTCGATCGCTTTAGCGAGGATCTGGATTTCGATTGTGCCAAAGCCCTGAATCTGGACAGTTCGATCAAGGAGGTTTTTACGCAGCTCGGCAAGGGCAAAGCCCACTTGAGAAACCCAACGATTGATATCACCAAGGACACAAAAACGGTTCGCCGCTACCGCATAACATATGGGGATGGCATGAATCTAAAGTTGGAAACCTCATTGCGCGGTACGCCCAATGACAACGACCTTGTCGAGATAAACGGTATCCTCACCTACAGGATTGGGAAACTGATCCAACAAAAACTCAGCGCACTCACCGGACGAACCGCCGCCCGAGACTTGCATGATGTCATTTATCTCTACGAACATTTCCCGGATGATTTTGACGATGAGGCCTTGGCGGAAATCACTGCCTTGTACGACAACCAGTCATCGATTCTCGAAGAATACACCCCGGCCTATAGTGAAGATACCATCCTGTCGATCTCTGACCTGTTGCAGGATATGAGTCGGTTCATTGATCTTTACGAGCAGCGTCATTGATACCCGGGAGTCGATCCATTCGATACGATCTGCGCAAGGATCCAATAACATGGGTAGAAGGGGACATGCTGTCAATTAATGGGAAAAAGGGATGACTGCATACGATCTGCTCGGGCTTTTCCTTGTCATGAGCGCATTGGCCGCGATACCCAGTGCCAGTGTGGCGCTGGTGGTTGTGCGTTCGGCGACGGTGAATGTGCGTAACGGTATCGCTACCGCAGTGGGGGTTGTGGCGGGGGACCTGATCTTTATTACCATGGCCATGATGGGGCTGGTGGCGCTGTCTGAAATCATGGGTGCCTTCTTCGCCATGATCCGCTACCTGGCTGCCGGTTATCTGGTCTGGGTTGGTTGGCAGTTGATCCGGCACGCGGCGGACACCAGGGTTGTGAATGCGGGTCAGGTCACAGGCGGTATGGCGACCAGTTTTCTATCCGGACTGGCGCTGACCCTGGGCGATATCAAGGCTATCCTGTTCTATGCAAGCTTGTTTCCCGCCTTTGTCGATATCGCGTCCCTGACAATGTCCGATGTCGTACTTATTATGCTGGTGACGGTCATTGCCGTCGGCGGTGTCAAGGTTGCCTATGCACTGGCGGCCAATCGGATTGCCTGTCTATCGAAAGACGTTGTATTTCGGCAGGAGGCCAGAGTCGCCGCCGGTGGCCTGCTGGTGGGGGCGGGCGGTTATCTCATTGTGAAGGCCTGAAGGTATTGTGCGGGCTGGACAGTTGAAGCCTCTTTCGGTCGGTTGTACGTCGTGATTATTTCAGGGGTTCTGGTTATTTGGCTCAATTCTTATTGGCCGGACTTATTAATAGTCGCCAGTGTTGTGGCTGTGGTTTTTCTGCACACTGCATATGAAGTGCTTCGAAGCGCAGGTCAATCCTGACGGGGTGGGCCTCAAGTCAATATTTGCAGTTCTGGCGCTTAATGGAAGTATCCGTTGATTGATCTATGTCAATCATCAAGGGCGTTATGTTTGAACTTTCGAGAGAATAAGGTATCTTTCCTAAGGTTAATATAACCATTTGCAGATTATGTGGCTTAGCAGATTCAGATTTTACATGGCGATCTTCGCGTTACTGGCTTTTACCAGCCAGTCGTTCGCTGTTGCGAAATTGCCCTGCCACAAGATGAGTCACGAACCTGATGTTCCAGTAATGACGGGGGCAATGGATCATGGAAGCCATACCAAGGCAAACAATATCCAGATCAATAATGCCCTTACGGCTGATGCCGCTGATTGTTGCAGCCAGGATCACTGCTCTCAGTTGGATTGCATCTCTGCAAGCGTTGCGGTGGTGAGTACACTGTCGCCGTTTTCCGTTCAGTTTTCTCAAACCCTCAATACAGCGTATTCGGTTTCCTTCCTCTCCCAGGCAGCTTCCTCGCTGTTTCGCCCCCCCATTTCCCGCTGAAGTAGGGTTGGTACGCCTGAAATTCAGGCGTCTGACGACTCGATAAGCGGGAGATCAAAACTCCCATAACGTATGTTTAAAACGCGCCATCGCTACGAGCGCGTTCACTGCAACTCTTGATTGGGAGTCATCATGAAGCCGTTACATACCTATCTGCGCTTTCCGGCGCTGATCGTATTCCTGTTATTTCTTGCCGCTTGTTCAGAAAGCGAAAATCACGCAACTAAAAGCGCAACGATTGCCACGTTGGATGTTTATAAAAGCCGCACCTGTCAATGCTGCCAGCAATGGGTTCACCATATGGAAGATGTTGGTTTTGACACAGAAACCCACCACCCGTCGGACTTGAATCGCATAAAAAATGACTATGGCATAGCACCTGAGTTCCAGTCCTGCCATACGGCAGTGACGAGTAACGGTTATGTGTTCGAAGGCCATATCCCTGCGCGCTTTGTTCAGCAGTTTCTGGAAAACCCTCCCGATGACGCCATCGGCCTTAGTGTGCCTGGCATGCCGGCAGGCAGCCCGGGTATGGAGATGGGTGACAGGTTTACGCCTTACAAGGTATGGCTGCTTAAAAAAGACGGTTCGGCTGACGTGTTTGCATCTGTGAATAGTCGCGATCAGCAATAGGACATATAACGATGAACATTCAATGGGTATTTTTATTGTTTTTGCTGGTGGGGCTTCCTGTATTTGCGCAGAGCCCGGCTAATACGTTGAGTCTGGATGAGGCCATCGCCCATGCCATTGCCACGGATCCCTGGCTGAACGGTAGCCGGCATCGCGAAGACGCTTTGACCAGCGAATCAATTTCAGCATCGACGCTGCCAGACCCCAAGGTCAGCCTGATGGCGGCTAACTTTCCTACCGATAGCTTCGATATCAACCAGGAGCCTATGACGCAGCTCACTGTAGGTGTTAGTCAGATGTTTCCTCGCGGCGATAGTCTGGCGCTGTCCAGCCGTCAGAAACAGGAGTTGGCGGAACAGGAGCCATTGCTCAGGCAGAATCGTCAGGCCAGGGTAGCGGCTACTGTCTCGCAGCTGTGGCTGGAAGCATTCAGGGCCCAGGAGAGCATTCGATTGATTGAGCGGGATCGCTCGTTGTTTGAACATTTGGTAGATGCAACCAAAGCGAGCTATTCGTCGGCACTGGGACGTGCCCGCCAGCAGGATATTATCCGGGCCCAATTGGAGCTTACTCGGTTGGACGATCGTTTGACGGTGCTGCGGCAACAGTCGGAGTCAGCCCAACAGCGTTTATCCGAGTGGGTCGGCGGTCGCGCCCGTCTGCCGTTAGCGCAGCTTGTGCCCAGTCAGTACGGTGATGAGCCGACGTCGGTGGGAGGTCAGCCGGATAGTGATCGTTGGCTCTATGAACAGGTCAATCGGCACCCACTCTTGCTGGCACTTGATCAGCGTATTGATGCAATGGAGACCGGGGTCGAATTAGCGCGCCAGAAATATAAACCTGAGTGGGGTCTTTCCGCCCAATACGGCTATAGGGACGATGATCCCATGGGTCGCGACCGCGCTGATTTGTTCTCTGTCGGTGTGACCTTTGACCTGCCGCTTTTCACCGGCAAGCGACAGGATAAAGACGTCAGTGCGGCCACTTCTCGGGCCGAGGCCTTGAAAACTGACAAGTTACTGATGGCGCGAAAGCTGATGGCGGACCTGGATACGGCCTTGGTCCAGCTACAGCGTCTGAATGATCGTCGCGCGCTCTACGCCGAGCAGTTATTGCCGCAAATGTCAGAGCAGGCCGAAGCTGCCCTGGCCGCCTACAACAACGACGACGGCGACTTTGCCGAAGCGGTGCGCGCTCGCATTGCTGAGTTAAATGCCAAGATCGACTTTTTAACGATCAGGATTGATCGGCTGAAGATGATTGCCGAGTTGAATTACCTCTTGTCCAAAAATGGTTCAGAACCGTTTCCCGCCACCAGCAGAGAACACGCTGAAGGATTAACCCCATGAAGATTCAATTGAATAAATCTTTTTTCATTACAGTTGCCTTGTTGATTGCGACAGCGACCCTTGCGCACTACTCGGCCCTATGGCGTATGAAAGAGACCACAGGCAGTGATGACGTTGCTGCCGAGAAAAAACCACTCTACTGGGTCGCGCCGATGGACCCCAATTATAAGCGCGATAATGCGGGTAAATCTCCTATGGGGATGGATCTGATACCTGTGTATAAAGACGCGGTCGGCGATCAGGAGATTGGCACAGTCACCATCTCTCCGGATGTGGTTAACAATCTGGGCGTACGTACAGCTCCTGTCACTCGGGGGCGTTTGGATCTAACCATCAGTACAGTGGGTTATGTGCAATACGATGAAGATCGCCTTGTTCACATTCATCCACGGGTGGAGGGTTGGATCGAAAAGCTCCATGTCAAAGCTGCGGGTGATCCGGTTATACAGGGTGAGCCGCTGTATGCGTTGTATTCGCCGACTTTGGTCAATGCCCAGGAAGAACTGTTGCTGGCATTAAAACGAAATAATCCAACACTAATCACGGCTGCCATGGAGCGGTTATCGGCCTTGCAAGTGCCTCATTCAGAAATCAATCGCCTAAAAAAATCCGGCAAGGTTAGTCAGACCATTACCATCACTGCACCTCAATCTGGGGTATTGGATAATCTGAACACTCGGGAAGGGATGTTTGTTAAGCCGGGTATGGAGATGATGGCCATAGGCCAACTGGAGCATATCTGGGTGATTGGTGAAATATTTGAACGGCAGGCGGCCAGTGTGCAAGTGGGTGATGCAGTGCGCATGCGACTGGATTATTTACCCGGTCGCGAGTGGAAAGGAAATGTTGATTATATTTACCCCTCTCTGAACGCCAAAACGCGTACCGCTCAGGTGAGGGTGCATTTTGACAGCTCGGATAGATTCCTGAGGCCGGGCATGTTTGCGCAAATGACAATAGTTACCAAGCCCTCGCGGGAGACTTTACTCATTCCCCGTGAAGCACTGATTCGTACCGGTAGCCAATCAAGAGTGGTATTGGCAAAAGGTGAAGGGCGTTTTAAGTCCATCGCAGTGAAGGTAGGCAGAATTGGTGAAGATAAGGTGGAAATTCTTTCTGGTTTAAAAGACGGTGAGCGTATTGTTACGTCTGCCCAGTTCCTGATTGATTCCGAATCCAGCAAAACCTCAGACTTCAAGCGCATGGCCCATGCAGATGATCGGATAACCGCAAGTTCCGACTCGGTCTGGGTAAGTGCACGTGTTGAAAGCCTGATGACAGAGCATCGAATGGTAACTCTGGCGCATGCAGCCATCGAAGGTTGGCAGTGGCCGGCTATGGTAATGGACTTTACGGTCGACGAAGCGGTGGATATGAGCCGGTTTGGTTCTGGAATGAATATCCATGTGGAGATTCGCCGGGAAGACAATAATTTCGTGATTAGCCAAGTGCATATTCCCGACATGGATCCAGACAATGTCCAGCCAACCGATGCCATGGAACACAGTGATCTTGAAAGTATGAATCATCAGGAGATGGATCATAGCGGGATGGATCACAGTGAGCACCAGCAGGAGGCCGGACAATGATCGAAGCAATTATTCGCTGGTCCGTTCATAACCGTTTTTTTGTTCTGTTGGCCACCTTGATGTTGGTGGGAATTGGTGGCTGGTCCCTTAAAAATACACCGGTAGATGCTATTCCCGATTTGTCGGACGTGCAGGTGATTATCAAAACCAGTTATCCGGGGCAGGCGCCGCAGGTGGTGGAAGATCAGGTCACCTATCCGCTGACTACTGCCATGTTGTCAGTACCGGGTGCGGTCACCGTACGCGGCTACTCGTTTTTTGGCGACTCCTATGTCTATGTCATTTTTGATGAAGATACCGATGCTTACTGGGCCCGCTCGCGGGTATTGGAATACCTGTCGCAGGTGGCGCCGACGCTGCCACCCAGTGCCAGACCACAATTGGGACCGGATGCGACTGGCGTGGGATGGGTTTATCTCTACGCGTTGGTAGATAGAACTGGTCAGCACGACATCAGTCAGTTGCGCAGCCTGCAGGATTGGTTTTTGAAATACGAACTGCAAACGGTGCCGGGGGTGTCAGAAGTCTCTGCGCTTGGCGGTATGGTCAAACAGTATCAGGTCAAAGTAAATCCGGACAAGCTTCGTGCTTTTAATATTCCTCTCTCTCATATCCAGATGGCCATCCAACGTGGTAATCAGGAAGTTGGTGCTTCTGTTGTGGAGATGAGTGAAGCGGAATATATGGTGCGTGCCAGTGGCTATATCCAGGGTATTGACGATCTGAGAACCATTCCTCTGGGTTTGGATATGAATGGCACACCGCTGTTATTAAAGGATGTGGCCGATATTGAACTGGGTCCGCAAATGCGCCGTGGTATTGCTGAACTTAATGGTGAGGGAGAAGTGGTAGGTGGGATTGTCGTCATGCGCTTTGGCGAGAATGCCCAGAAAACCATTGATGGCGTCAAAGCAAAGTTGGAAAAACTCAAGGTGGGTTTGCCGGAAGGCGTAGAAATTGTCACGGTTTACGACCGATCTCGATTGATCTCTAGCGCCATTGACAGTTTATGGAAAAGTCTGGTTGAAGAGCTTGCTATCGTCGCGTTGATCTGTGTCATTTTCTTATTTCATGTCAGGTCATCACTGGTGGCAGTCGTTAGCCTGCCGCTGGGAATCCTGACGGCCTTTATTGTGATGTACTGGCAAGGCATTAATGCAAACATTATGTCCCTTGGAGGAATCGCGATTGCCATCGGTGCCATGATAGATGGTGCGATTGTGATGATTGAAAATATGCATAAGCATATGGAACGTACGCCGTTGACGCCAGAGAACCGTTGGAAAGTGGTGGCAGAGTCTGCCAGCGAAGTCGGCCCGGCATTGTTTTTCAGTCTGCTGATTATCACCGTCAGCTTTGTGCCGGTATTTACCCTGGAGGCTCAGGAAGGCCGAATGTTTAGTCCCCTAGCCTTCACTAAAACCTATGCCATGGCCGCCAGCGCCGCGTTGGCAGTGACAGTGGTGCCGGTGTTGATGGGGTATTTTATCAGGGGCAAGGTGGTCGCCGAGAGAAAAAACCCCATCAACAGGTTGCTGATTGCAGGCTATATGCCGCTGCTCAAGGGTGTTTTGCGCTTTCCAAAAATCACACTCGCCATGGCTGGCGTTGTGTTTCTTGTTGGGATCTGGCCGCTTAACAAGATTGGCAGCGAATTCATACCCGATCTGGATGAAGGCGACCTGATGTACATGCCCACTACCTATCCGGGCCTGTCCATCGGCAAGGCGCGGGAAATCCTGCAACAGACTGACAAGCTGATTGCCACAGTTCCGGAAGTAGAAACCGTATTTGGCAAAATTGGACGGGCTGAAACTGCTACAGATCCGGCGCCGCTAACCATGATTGAAACCTTTATTCAGTTGAAACCCAGAGAGGCGTGGCGCGATGGCATGACCACCGACAAACTCAAGAAGGAGCTTGATGCGCTGGTGAAGTTTCCCGGCTTGACCAATGCCTGGGTGATGCCCATCAAAACCCGCATCGACATGCTGGCTACCGGTATAAAAACCCCGGTGGGTATTAAGGTGGCTGGCCCCGACCTCAAGGAGATCGAAAAAATCGGCAAGCGTTTGGAGCAGGTGCTCAAAGATGTACCTGGCACAGCCTCAGTATATTCCGAGCGAGTAGCGGGTGGCCGTTATATCAAGGTGGATATTCAGCGAGAAAAAGCCGCACGCTATGGCCTCAATATCGCCGATGTGCAGCTAGTGGTTGCCACCGCTATAGGCGGTATGAACGTAGCGCAGACTATCGAAGGGCTGGAACGTTACCCCGTCAACCTGCGTTACCCACAAGATTATCGCAACTCTCCCGAGCAGTTAGCTCTGCTGCCTATTGTCACGACCAGTGGTCAGCGCATTGCATTGGGGGATGTTGCTCGTGTTTATGTTGAAGACGGGCCGCCTGCCATCAAGAGTGAAAACGCCCGTCTTAATGGTTGGACCTTTGTCGATATCGACGGAGTGGATGTCGGCAGTTATGTGGAAGACGCTATGAAAGTGGTGGCCGATCAGGTCGAACTACCAACAAGCTACTCCCTGAATTGGTCGGGACAGTATGAATACATGTTGCGGGCCAAAGAGAAGCTCTCCTACGTGGTGCCTCTGACTCTGGCAATTATCATCGTGCTGCTCTATTTAAATTTCCGCAGTGTTGCCGAGGTCGCCATCATTATGGGCACCTTACCACTGGCAATGATTGGGTCCATCTGGTTGATGTATTTGCTTGGTTACAACTTTTCCGTTGCTGTGGGTGTGGGTTTTATCGCGTTGGCGGGCGTGGCGGTAGAAATTGGCGTCATTATGCTGGTCTATCTCAACCAGGCACATACGCTTTTCTTGCTTCAGTGTGAGGAGCGGGGCATCACACCGAGTATGAAAGGATTACGGGAAGCTGTTCTTCACGGTGCAGGCTTACGTGTTAGACCGGTGATGATGACGACAGTCTCTACTATTGTCGGCTTACTGCCGATCATGTTCAGTACCGGTACAGGGGCGGAAGTGGTCAGCAGAATTGCTGCACCTATGGTGGGGGGCATGCTCAGTGCTTTGGTATTGACATTGTTGGTATTGCCGGCGGTTTATTTGCTTTGGAAGCAGGGCAAGGTAGATGAATAGCTGGACGAAGAACTTACAAGGCCATTACAGCAATGTAATAAACGAGTCACCTTACCGTCAGGTACCCAGCCCTAGGATAGGCCGGATGTTTTCCTATGATCGGCACTTTGCTTTTTTTCATACGTAAGCTGGCGGACAGACAATTGATCGGTACCGACCGAGACAAATACAGCCAGATTCAGGGTGATTGAAATATTGAAAATCAAAAGTGGAAGACTGTTAAAAATTGCTTGACCTGTGTCTTGGACACAGGTGTAAGGTGACAAAAAGCCGGACAAATTCTTTGGATTTTCTCTCGGGTTTAGAACTGATGATTGACTCATATCAAGGCAAGGAACAGATCTTCGGGGTTAATCTGAATCCTGCGATAGTCAGACTGAGCTGCGAGGAGGGCTGTGTGAAAGTTATCGAAATGGCCAGGCGTTTAGGGGTTACGGCCGATACCGTGCGGTTTTATACCCGGATCAAGATTCTGAAACCGGGTAAGAACAAAGCCAATGGATATCGGGAATACAGCGAAAAGGATTACAACCGCTTGCGATTCGTGCTGAGTGCACGGCAACTGGGCTTTTCCGTTGAGGATATTCAGGAAATTTTGAACCACGCGGATAAGAAGAAATCGCCTTGCCCGACGGTGCGCCGCCTGATTGATCAGCGCCTGCATGAAACCGAGCGACAGCTTAGGGAAACGTTGAAATTGCGGGATCGCATGCAACAGGCTGTGTTGGAGTGGAGTCAAAAGCCGGATAAGGCGCCAACGGGCCATATGCTTTGCCATCTGATCGAAGAATTCACTGCGGAGGAAAGGTTATGAATACACACAAAACGCCAAGTGCGAATCTACACCGAGGTGGTTGTTGCTGCGCCGGCAAATCATCCGTTTCTGCTGAAGCCCGTGATATCCGCAGCGTTAGCGATACGTCTCTTCCTCTTCATCGTTTACAGGTTCAGGGTGCCAGCTGCGGTGGTTGCGTGAAAAGTATCGAGCAGACGTTGAAATCCGTTGCAGGGGTTAGCGAAGTGTCGATGGACCTGGTAACGGGCATCGCTTCAGTCATTGGTGTGGTTGAACCAAAAAACCTTACCGATGCGTTGGATCGTGTGGGTTTTCCCGCAACGCTCATTCGCTAGTTGCTGTCAAGTAAACCAGGAGTATGGATATGAGTTCAACAAACACGGAATCTGGCAATCCATCCTGCCATGAAGGTACGGAAACTGGCCAGCATCACCACCATCATGTTCATGGCGGCAGCGCAGTAAGCCAGGAATTGATGATCGAAGGCGCTGGTTGTGCCAGCTGTGTGGGAAAAATCGAATCCGCCCTAAAAGCGATACCGGGTGTGGAAAACGCGGAAATGAATTTCGCTCAGCGAACCGTCAGCGTGTTGGGTTCGGCGCCTGCCGAGCAATTGATAAAAGCCGTTGAGGGCGCTGGTTATAACGCCAAAATCAGCCTTGCTGACAATGAAGACGATGCATTGGCGGAAAAAGAAAAAGCTGATTGGGCTTACTACAAACGACTGATGCGGGAAATGACCATCGCCCTCAGCCTGGGCGTGCCGCTGATGATTTACAGCATCGTAGTCGGCGAAATGACGGTAACAAGCACTGGTGAGCGCATTGCCTGGTTGGCTGTTGGATTACTGACGCTTGGGGTGATGGTGTTCTCCGGCAAACACTTTTATGTCGGTGCCTGGCAATCCTTTAAAAATCACTCGGCCAATATGGATACCTTGATTGCTTTAGGCACAGGTACGGCGTGGGTGTATTCGATGGTGGTGGTGTTTGTTCCTCACTTGGTGCCGGAAATGGCGCGCCATGTTTATTTCGAGGCGACCGCGATGATTATTGGTTTAATCGATCTCGGTCTTGCCCTGGAATTGAAAGCCCGCGGTCGTACCTCTGAGGCTATTAAGCGCCTGATTGGATTGCAGGCGAAAACGGCGCGGGTTATTCGCGATGACAAAGAACTGGATATCGCTATCGAACAGGTTCTACTGAACGATGTGGTCCGCGTGCGCCCAGGTGAAAAAATTCCCGTCGATGGTGAAGTGGTTGAAGGGCATACGGCGATTGACGAATCCATGCTCACCGGCGAGCCGATGCCGGTTGAAAAAGCCACTGGGAATACCGTAGCGGCGGGCACCATCAATAAATCCGGCTCAATTCTGTTTAAAGCTACCCGCGTTGGTAAAGACACGGCGCTGGCGCAAATCATCAATATGGTCAAGCGCGCACAAAACTCCAAGCCGCCGATTGGTCGTTTGGCTGATGTCATCTCGGCGTATTTTGTACCGGTGGTGATGATTATTGCTGTGGTGAGTGCCTTGACCTGGCTTAATTTTGGACCGGAACCGGCGGTGGCATTTGCCATAGTATCGGCCACGACTGTATTGATTATCGCCTGTCCCTGTGCGCTGGGGCTGGCCACGCCGATGTCGGTGATGGTGGGTGTGGGTAAGGCCGCAGAGGCGGGCGTGCTGATTCGCAACGGTGAAGCCCTGCAAACCGCGTCGAAGATAACGGCGATGATTCTGGATAAAACCGGCACCATTACCTTGGGTGCACCGAAGGTCACCGATGTACTGGTGGCGGGTGAGTATGATGAGCAGGCGGTGTTGCGATTGGCAGCAACGCTTGAATCCGGCTCTGAGCATCCGTTGGCCATGGCTATTGTTGAAAGTGCTCAGGAAAGGGGGATCGAAACCGGCAAAGTCTCCAACTTTAACGCCATTGCTGGCCACGGCGTGCAGGCGGAAGTAGACGGTAAAACGCTGTTGTTTGGCAATGAAAAACTCATGCGCGAGCGCACCATTGAGCTCGGTGATTTTGTTGAAATGGCCCAGGCGCTGGCCGCCGAGGCTAAAACGCCGATGTATTTCGCCGTTGATAATAAGCTCGCAGCGATTATCGCAGTAGCCGATCCGATTAAGGAAGACTCCATCGCTGCCATCAAGCGCCTGCAGCATAACGGCATCCGGGTGGTGATGCTCACCGGCGATAACCGTGCCACGGCCAAAGCGGTAGCGAAAAAAGCCGGTATCAAGGAATTTTTCGCCGAAGTGCTGCCGGAAGAAAAATCCAAAAAGGTGCAGGAACTGCAGATGGAAGGCGAAGTGGTGGGCATGACCGGGGACGGCATTAACGATGCGCCGGCCCTGGCTATCGCCAATGTCGGTTTTGCTATCGGCACCGGTACGGATGTGGCCATTGAGAGTGCCGACATAACACTGATGCGGGGTTCGTTACATGGCCTGGCGGATGCCATTGCCGTCAGCAAGGCTACGTTGCGCAATATCAAACAAAATTTATTTGGCGCCTTTATTTACAACGTGGCCGGTGTACCGTTTGCGGCTGGCGTGTTGTATCCATTTTTCGGTTTGCTGTTAAGTCCGGTGATTGCCGGTGCGGCGATGGCGTTTTCATCGCTGACAGTTGTAACCAATGCTAATAGGCTGCGCTTCTTTAAAGCGCAGGAGCACTAATGAGAATGTCGGGATGAGGGCGTTGCGATGATGATTATTAATATTGCGGGTTTAGCGCTGATTGCACTGATTGTGTGGTGGTTCTGGCTCTACAAGCCGAAAGAAGCCGAGCTGGGTGAAAACGATCTGGTGATAACTGTGGAAAACGGTACCTATTCGCCTTCGCGCATTAAGGTGCCAGCTGGAGCACCATTTGAAATTAAATTTATGCGCAAAGATCAATCACCCTGTTCTGAGACTTTATTGATCCCCGAACTGCAAATCAGCGACACTTTGCCGTTGAATAAACTGAAGACCATTCAGCTGCCAGCAATGTCATCCGGCGAGTATGCGTTTCATTGTCAGATGCAGATGTACCGTGGACAAATCACGGTGAAATAAGCAGGAGGCCCAATGAACATCAACAAAGTCATGGCCATTTTTGACGAGTTTCGCCTGAAAAACGTGGAAGAAACTTTGATTCGACATGGGGTGAAGGGGTTTACCTTGCATCCAGTTCGTGGGCGTGGTCATTACTTTGACAGTTTTAACGAAAACCATTTGATCAAGCATATTCAAATGGAAGTTTACGCCAAGGCGGAGCAGGCCAAGGAAATCGCACGGTTGATTGTGGATGCGGCGCATGCCAATGCCGATAGCGAAGGGCTGGTCTGCATTGTGCCGGTTAACGATCTGCTATGGATACACGATAAACGCGGCGCAATAGACAACGATTTTCAATTACACAGGTGAGGTGTGACATGGCGACTCAAAAAACATCATTCTGGTTAACACCCAAAGGACTGGCGGCACTGGGACTTATCGGCGCGGTCACCTATTTTCTGCTCGTCGAGCACCGGCAACACGTCTGGCAGTTTCTGCCGTTCCTGATTTTCCTTGCCTGCCCCTTTATGCATCTGTTTATGCACGGCGGACACGGTGGTCATGGTAGCCATGATCAGCATGAGGGCGAGTCCGATCAGGATGCCTATCAGCGGGGGCTGGAGGAAGGCCGTCGGGAAAACGAACACCGTCATCACCATTAATCCAACAATATTACAGGAGAAGAAGCATGCACGGTGAATCCGCTTACGGCCTCTGGACGCTGGTGATACTTAATTCGGCGATATTTATTTTCTTTGCCTTCAGCTTTACCAAGCCGCAAACCAAAACTGACTGGCGAAGCTTTGGCGCTTTCTCGGCGTTTATTATTGCCCTATTTACCGAGATGTATGGCTTTCCATTAACCATTTATTTTCTCTCCGGCTGGTTGGCGGAAAAATATCCTGGTATTGATTTTCTGTCCCACGAAAACGGCCATCTTCTGCATACCCTTTTCGGTTTTGAAGGCAACCCTCATTTTGATCCGCTGCATATCGCCAGTAATGTCCTGATCATTTTGGGTTTCTTTTTGCTGGCCTCGGCGTGGAGTGTTCTGCACAAGGCGCAGCAGACCCGTTCGCTAGCGACTACCGGCTGGTATGCCCGTTGCCGCCACCCGCAGTACATCGCATTTATCCTGATCATGTTTGGATTTCTGTTGCAGTGGCCGACGATCCTTACCGTGATTATGTTTCCGGTTCTGGTAGTGGTTTACGTGCGACTCGCTAAGCGTGAGGAGCGCATGGCATTGAAGGAATTCGGTGATGACTATCGCCGCTATATGGAAGTCACGCCGGCATGGATTCCGAAATTTAACGTCGATAAAACTGTTTCCAACTGATGAGGGTACTCCGATGAAAAAACTAATCTCCACTTTGGTAATAGCCGCCGCGATTTCTTCGCCCGTCTTTGCGGAAAAAGGGCACGAACATGGCGACAGTAAAGATCAGCCGATGGGCGGAATGATGATGGGCCATGAGCAAATGATGGCTATGCATGAGCACATGCAAAAGATGCACGACATGATGGGAAAGATCAAAGCCGAAACCGATCCGGAAAAACGCCAGCAACTGATGCAGGAACATATGCGAGTCATGCAGAAGGGTATGCGATTAATGGGTGATGGCATGGGAATGGACATGAACAAAGGTGAGTCATCAAAAATGGACGGCATGGCGATGATGAAACGTATGGACATGATGGAAGAGCGAATGGGCATGATGCAGATGATGATGGGGCAAATGATGGATCATGAGTCTGAATCCCAAAAAACACCTGTCCACAAACACAAAAAATAGATGGGTTGCTTACTCAACCTGTCGATTGGAGGAAAAACACTATGAATGAGCATCGATCGGGTATCAATCCAGGTTTTTTAACCAAGCATACCTTGAGCGTGTGCGGGATCAATGAAAACAATACCAAAGCGATTGTTGAGGAAATTGACGAACTTCCCTGTGTTGACAGCGTTCAGTTCGATGCACGTAGAAAAACCTTAAAAATCGCCTACGACGCTTCTCATCACAATATCGATGAAATGATCGCCATTGTCGAAAAGCATGGTGCGGCAATAAAAGACAGCTGGTGGTCCCGAACCAGGCTGAGTTGGCAACGGCAGACCGATGAGAATATCAGGGATAACGCTAAACATGAGGCGCACTGCTGCAACAAGATGCCGCCTCATTAGATGAAAGAGAAAATGAGCAACAAAGAACATCGATTAGGTGTCTCTGAAATTAATCTGGTGAGGGGCCAATTGACGTTGGAACCTGTCGATATGACTAGCAGTCTGTTGAGAAATGCAGTTTTAAGCATCCTGTATACCTTGCAACGAATGCCCAGGAAGAGGGCTGACCATTATATTAAGGGGGCATGAATGGAGGAAAAAGACGATCGTTCGACACATTATGACGAGGGTAGCCTCTCTCTGTCAGGTACGGTGATGCTCGGGACTGGGGTGATGATCGGCGCAGGAATATTTGCGCTAACCGGGCAAATGGCAGAGATGACTGGTGCATTATTCCCATTGGCATTCCTCGCGGCCGCGATCATCGTTGGTTTCAGTGCTTACTCATACATCAAAATATCCAATGCCTACCCATCAGCAGGGGGGATCGGCATGTATCTGCATAAGGCCTATGGCGACCGGTTGCCCACTGCGTTTAATGCACTACTTATGTATTTTTCGATGGTCATCGCGCAGAGTTTTCTAGCGCGTACGTTCGGTTCTTACACCATGCAATTATTTGGCGGTGACCCTTCAGGGCAAATGACTCCTATACTCGGCGTCTCCCTAATTCTGGCGGCGTTCATTGTGAACCTGTTGGGTAATCGGTTGATTCAAGGGGTTGCAGGATTTATCGGCCTACTGAAAATTGGTGGAATTCTAATCTTTGGTCTCGTCGGCATCTGGTTAGCTGATAGCCTGGCAGTGGACTTTGACCATGTAAGCGAGACCGGTTCAGCCAGTAATTTCCTCGGCGCCACAGCGCTGGGGATTCTGGCATTCAAAGGCTTTACCACTATTACCAATAGTGGTTCCGAGGTGATCGATCCACACCGCAATGTTGGTCGCGCCATTGTTATTTCGATTGCTGCCTGTGTCGTTATCTATACATTGGTTGGTTTTGCGGTGGCCAGTAACCTCTCACTCAGGGAGATTATTCAAACTCGAGATTATTCCCTGGCTGCGGCCGCTCGACCTGCACTCGGTGAGTACGGCGTGTGGTTCACCGTTGCGATTGCCATGCTGGCGACGGCGGGAGGGATTCTTGCCAGTATTTTTGCGGTCTCCAGGATGCTCGCGATGCTAACAGAGATGAAGTTGGTGCCTCACCGACACTTCGGTATGCCTGGCAGCATTCAGAAACATACATTGGTATACACCGTGGTACTCGGTCTTGTGCTCACAGCGTTTTTTGATCTTTCCCGTATAGCAGCACTTGGCATCGTTTTCTATCTAGTGATGGATATCGCCATTCATTGGGGTGTTCTGCGCTACTTGTTGGACGATGTTAAAGCTAAAAGCTGGGTTCCCGTCACTGCGATTATATTAGATTTGCTTGCACTAAGCGGGTTTGTTTGGGTGAAGTTGAATTCAGACCCATTTGTGTTGGGTGTGGCCGTTGTCACAATGATGCTAATCGCTATCGGCGAGCAACTATTTCTGGGATCTAAAAAACGAAAGCAGGTTGTGCACCTGAGTCAGGATAATGAATATCACCATTAAAAATGGTGGTGGAGAAAGCCTGCTGGCCACTGAAAGAAAGGCAATGGCTAAATTTTGTTGTTCAGGAAATGCTAATGGATCAAATTAACACACTTAAGGTGATCGACATGGGCATCGACACCCACCAGGAACCGGTGGTGTATATGCGCAGTGATTGTCACATCTGCCGCTCTGAAGGTTTCACTGCCAACAGCCGTGTCATGCTGCGGTACGGGGAAAACAGCGTTATCGCCACGCTGAATGTGGTGGACGAACAGGTACTGAGTTCCGGGAGTGCAGGGTTGTCTAAAAGTGCCATGCAGCGCTTGGACGTCGATGATGGCGCCGCGGTTAGTGTCGACCACGCACCGGTAGTGACATCACTTGCCGCCGTGCGCAAAAAAATCTTTGGACACAAACTCAGTGATCAAGAGATTACCGCTATTGTCGAGGACATCGGCGACCACCGCTATTCGGATATCGAAATCGCCAGCTTCCTCAGTGTGTGCGCGGGTAGCCGTTTAGACGTAGATGAAATCATCAGTCTCACCCAGGCCATGGTGGCCTGTGGTAAGCGGCTGAACTGGCCAGACGAAGCCATGGTTCTTGATAAACACTGCATCGGTGGGCTGCCGGGCAACCGCACCACACCGCTCGTGGTGTCCATTGTCAGCGCTGCGGGACTCACCATCCCTAAAACCTCCTCGCGGGCGATCACCTCTCCCGCCGGTACTGCGGATACTATGGAGGCACTGACTACCGTCAATCTGGAGCTCAATGAGATTCAACGTGTAGTGGCTGAGACCCATGCCTGTCTTGTTTGGGGTGGCGCTGTCAACCTGAGTCCGGCCGACGATTTGTTGATTCGCATTGAACGGGCCCTGGATTTGGATGGTGAAGGGCAGTTGATCGCCTCGGTTTTATCAAAAAAAATCGCTGCCGGTTCCACTCATGCGGTGATAGATATTCCCGTCGGCCCCACCGCTAAAGTGCGTTCCCAGAACGACGCCGATCGCCTTTCCTCACTCTTTACCCAGGTGGGAGCCGCCTGTGGTATTCAAATTCGCTGCCTTATTACGGATGGTAGTCAGCCGGTTGGGCGTGGTATCGGCCCGGTAGAAGAAGCGCGGGATGTGCTGGCAGTATTGCAGCGCGAGCACAGTGCACCACAGGATCTTCGGGAGCGTGCCTTGTTTCTGGCTGCACATCTGTTTTCACTTGCTTATCAAGAGCGTTATGAACAAGGGCTGGAAAGAGCGATCGCGATTTTGGATGAAGGTAAAGCCTGGCAGCAGTTCCAGCGCATTTTGGCCGCGCAGGGTGGGATGAAAGCCCTGCCTGACGCCAGCTACCAACATACCGAAGCGGCCACAGCAGCGGGCACACTTACCGCTATCGACAATCGTCAACTCGCGCGTCTGGCGAAGCTGGCAGGCGCTCCGGCGACAGCGGCTGCGGGGCTGCGTCTACATGCTCGAGTCGGCGACAAGGTCACCGTCGGACAACCTTTATTTACGCTCTGTTCCGATACGATCGGAGAGCAACAGTATGCGATGGCGTTTTATCGCCAATCGACAATTTTTACGGTCGAGAAGGAACGATGAGCGAGGCGATGGCTGTGAAAGATAAATCTCCAGTGGTGTTTTCCCTGAACAATCATCCGTTGGCTGAGTCACTCAGTAACGCGATTGGTGGTCAACCTGGCGAGTTTAACGCTCGGCAGTTTCCTGATGGGGAGTCCTATCTGCGTATTCAATCTGATGTAGAAAATCGCGCCTGTATTGTGGTGGCTGATCTGTCACACCCAAACATCAAATATCTGCCGTTGTTGTTTTTATTGGAAACACTGCGGGAGCTGGGAGCGTCGCAAGTGGGGTTAGTGGCGCCTTACCTCAGTTATATGCGTCAGGATCGCCGTTTTGTCGATGGGGAAGCGGTTACTTCACGTATTTTTGCCAAGTGCCTTTCTCAACATGCTGATTGGCTGGTTACGGTCGATCCACATTTGCATCGCTATCATTCTCTGGATGAAATCTATTCCATACCCAGTCGTGTTGTGCAAGGGGCTCCGGCATTGGCGCACTGGCTCAAAACGCAAAGCAACCTACTGTTGGTAGGGCCGGACAGCGAAAGCGAGCAATGGGTTGCTGAGATTGCTGCCTTTAGTCAACATCCTTTTGTGATTGGGGAAAAGCAGCGCTTCGGGGATCGCCAAGTCGAAGTGATGCTGCCCGACATCAACGAATTCAGGGATAGAACGGCAGTGATTATCGACGACGTTATTTCCAGCGGGCAAACAATCCTGGAATGCGTTAAAACACTTCGGCTCAAAGGTATCGGCAACATTCAGTGTGTGGCGGTACACGGTATATTTGCCGATCACTCCGATAAAACCTTACTGGCCTCCGGCCTAAGCCAGCTGGTCACGTCCAATACTATCCCCCATTCTTCCAATGTTATTGATATCACGTCGCAACTGATTGAGCCCGTTATCAGTATGCTTAAAATGCCAGGACAATCATTATGAAAATCACCTTTATCGGTGGTACCGAGACTGTTACCGGTTCAAAATTTCTGCTGGAAACAGACACGACAACAGTCTTAGTCGATTGCGGTTTGTTCCAGGGTTACAAATGGCTGCGGGAACGCAACTGGCAAACTTTGCCTCTGGACATCGATAAGCTGGATGCGGTGCTGATCACTCACGCACATCTGGATCACTCCGGTTATATCCCGGTGCTATACAAGCGCGGCTTTCGCGGCCCGGTGTTTACCCATCACGCCACTAAGGCCCTGTGTCAGATTTTATTGGCCGACAGCGGCCATATCCAGGAGGAAGACGCTAAGTATTACAGCAAACATAAATTGGGCAAGCACGCGCACCCTGAGCCGCTTTACGACCGTCAAACGGCGGAAGCCAGCATGAGGCTATTTCAGTCTGTGGAGTTTGATGAACAGATCGAGGTCGGGGATATCCGTTTTTATTTACAGCCTGCCGGTCATATTCTCGGCGCCGCCAGCATTATCGTTGAAGCGGAAGGGAAACGAATCGGCTTTTCTGGTGATGTCGGTCGCTTCGATGATGTGCTGATGACCCCCCCCTCGACCATTGCCGGAGCTGGATCTGCTGTTGATGGAGTCCACCTACGGCAACCGCCGGCACGACACCCAAGATCCGTTTCAGCAGTTGGCGGAAATTGTTAACCGTGTCGCCAAAAGCGGCGGCGTGCTGCTAGTCCCGGCCTTTGCGGTAGGGCGGGCGCAGGCCTTGCAACATCTGTTGGCGACCCTGATGGATCAGGGCGATATCCCCAAAATGCCCATCTATCTCGACAGCCCCATGGCGATCAAAGTATCGGATATTTTCTGCCAGTTCAGTGATCAGCACCGGTTGAGTCACGAGCAATGCTACCGCCTATGCGATGGCGTGACCTATACCCGCACGGTGGACGAATCGAAGGCGATTGCCGGACAGGCTTTCCCCCATATTGTTATCGCTGGCAGCGGCATGGCTACCGGGGGTCGTATTCTCCACCACTTCAAACGCCTGTTAGGCAGTTCTAAAACCACGGTACTGTTTACCGGTTATCAGGCGGGCGGCACTCGCGGCGCAAAAATGCTGGAGGGTGTTGATGCGGTGAAAATCCACGGAGGCTGGGTACCGTTGAGAGCCACTGTCAAAGTCATCTCCGGTTTGTCGGGGCACGCAGACTACCTCGAACTGACCCAGTGGTTACAGCAGTCAGCGCTGACCGATACTACTCGAATTCAACTGATTCACGGTGACCCGGAAGCCCTTGAAGGCCTTCGGGTGCACTTGCAGGAGCACACCACGTTTGCGGTGAATGTGGCGGGTTATCGCGATATTTTGCGCCTGTAATCGAAGAGATAATCCACAGCGGAGAAAAAGTTATGCAAATTGAAACCTTAAAAGATGTGCTGCACTGGACCCGGGAATTTCACCAACACCTCAGCCAGTGTTTATCCCACTGTGCGGACAAGAATATGGATGAACGGGCCCGGATGATCCTTGCGTATCTGTCCGATCATGAGAAGGCACTGACCAAGGTAGTCAGCGGGTTTGAAACCTCAGGCGACGAGCATGCACTGAATACCTGGTGTTACGAATATGTGGCAAAGCACCCCATCGTTCGGCATGCGCATTGCGACGCGCCCTTTGCCGAGCTGGATGCCACGCAAATCATGGAGGTGATAGTCGATCAACACCAGCAGGTGATTGAACTGTATCGCTATCTCGCCTCCAGGGCGGATATCCCCTCTGCCAAAGAGTTGATGGAATCACTCCGGTCGCTGGAAGAGCACGAAATGATGCGTATGGCGCAGTCTGCCAACCGGTTCGGGGATTTGTAGAGACACTAATTTCTCACAGATACACCACCATAAACGGAGGAATAATCATGACACTTAATGCGTTCAAATTCGGGATGGCCAGCGCGATTACCGCGGCGATACTGTGGCTGGCTTGCAGTCTGCTGGTGATGTTAATGCCTTCCATGATGTTGTCCATGTCCGGAGAAATGGTGCATATGCAACTGAATGAGATGGGTTGGCACTTGACTCTCACTGGTGTCGTTATCGGGCTGGTGGCCTGGTTCGTGGTAGCGGGTATCGCCGGGTGGTTGCTGGCGGCCATTTATAACCGCTTGCAGTCATCCGACTGATTATCCAGCTGATGAGCAGTTTGCCGCGCTATGACAAACCGGTTCTGTTGGTGTTGAATCCGGGTAGTTCATCCATCAAGTGGAGCACGCATAACGTCTCGGCGCTTGAATATGCGGGTGCAACGGTGCCTGTTGCTATTGGGCAAGCAGGTGTCGGCCAATCAGCTGCGCAGACTTATCCTGGCGCGCCCCCTTGGCTGACCGATGTGCTGACAAATCATGATGTTCGCGCGGTGATTATCAGAGTCGTACACGGGGGCTCTGAATATCTTAAACCTCTCCCCATCAACGACGATAACTTTCGGCAACTGCAAACCCTGATACCACTGGCGCCACTGCACAATAAGGCGGCCATTGAACTGATTGAGCAGCTTCGGAATACCCGATTTTCCATTCCCGTTTTTGCGGTTTTCGATAGTGAGTTTTTCAGCGACCTGCCGGTGCTGTCACAGACTTATGGACTATCCGTCGCACTCACTGAGAAATATCGATTACGCCGTTACGGGTTTCACGGTTTTGCTCATGAGTCCATGGTCAAACAGTGGGAGACAGTGAATCCCGATATCGAACACTACACCCTGGTGACTGCGCAACTGGGAAGCGGCTGTTCCATGGCTGGCATCCGCGATGGCAAACCGGTCGATACCACCATGGGGTTTACACCCAATGAAGGGTTGTTGATGCGCACGCGCAGCGGTGATATCGATCCCGGATTACTGACCTGGTTGCAGCGGCAGGAGGGGTGGACGCCGGAAGAGACTGATCATGTTTTAAATCACGAATCCGGCTGGCGGGGTCTGTCCGGCGGAATCGATAACATGGCGGATTTGTTTGCGAGTAAACAGCCGCAACACCAACTGGCGTTTGATTTTTTCCGTTATCGATTCCAGAAAGCACTGGGCGCGTATTTCGCCATTCTGGGCGGGCTGGACGGTGTCGTTCTTAGCGGCGGTATTGCGGAAAACAACATCGATATTTGCCGTCGTTTGTTGTCCGGTCTTTCCCACTTAGGCATCGCGTTAAAAGATCCCCTGGCTCGCTCCCCTTTACCACTACTTTTATCGTCACCGGCATCGCCGGTGCAGTGTTGGGTAGTGGTCGCCGATGAGGCAGCGGCCATGTTGCGATCCGTACAACACCACTTGTCTTTTGAGAATGAATTTCAGTCGTTGGCTGATTGAGGAATTTCTATGTATGCCATAGATCAACAAAACGATCATCGGACACAACAGCGCGCAAAGTTATATCGTGATACATATCCTGCCTTTGCGCGCTGGTCGAAAGGTTATGGCGTGATCCAACACCGGGATGAAACGCAGGTGAGAGTGTTCGATCTTTGTCAGCAACTGCTGTGTACAGGGCGTTTTAAACAGATCGATGAAGTGCTGGACATATTGTCTGCCGCAGATCGCCTGGCCAGTGCGTCCATGTGGTTGGTGGTGCATATGACCTATAGCAACAGAGTGGATTTCAGAGGCAGCGCACTCGGGGCATCAGATTTTAAAACTAACCCTCAGGGGCATACCGGCGGTTCCCTGAATATGGTGCCTGCCTATGTGGGCTATATGGCTGCCAATCGCCTGGCCGGTATCACCCGCAGTTGGTTGATGGGACAGGGGCACTGTGTGGCCGCCATCGATGCGGTCAACGCGCTGTTGCAAAACCTCTATCCGGAGCAGTCTGAACGCTATCCGTTGAGTGAAGAGGGGCTGACACAGCTAGCGCAGGATTTTTACAGCTACGCCATAACGGATGATGGTCGACCCGGCGTTCCTCTGGGTAGCCATGTAAATCCGCACACCGCTGGTGGAATGATTGAAGGCGGCTATCTGGGTTTTGCCGAACTGCAATATGTGCATATGCCGCTGCCCGGGGAACGGCTAGTGGCATTTCTAAGTGACGGTGCTTTTGAAGAACAGCGCGGTAGCGACTGGGCCAGCCGCTGGTGGCGCGCCGAGGATTGCGGGCTGGTGACACCGGTGATGATTGCCAATGGCAGGCGAATTGACCAGCGCTCCACCATGTACCAGCAAGGCGGTTTGTCCTGGTTCTACGAGCACCTGGAACAGAATGATTTTCACCCCATCGCCATCGACGGGCGTGATCCGGCGGCGTTTATCTGGGGAATTTTTGAATCCGAAGCGCGGCTCGAAGCCTGCAGTGCGCACATCCGTGAAGGCCATATGCACTATCCGGTGAAACTGCCATATCTGATTGCTGAAACGGAAAAAGGCTACGGATTCTACGGCGCCGGTACCAATGCTGCTCATGGCACACCGCTACCGGGTAACCCCGGTAGCGATGAACGCTCCCGCAACCTATTTAACGAACACGCGGCCAAATTATTTCTTCCACGAAGTGAGTTGGAACTGGCTATCTCACAAATTGCGCAGCATGAGGCGGATAATCGAGTGCCGGAAAAACACCATGCCCTGTGTATGCGCAACGTCAGGCTTCAATCTCCCACAGAGCCACAATGGCATACCGAGGGTGACCCGACATCCCCGATGGCAGCGGTGGACACACGCTTTTGTGAATGGCACCTCGCTAATCCCGATAGGCGGGTGCGGATCGGCAACCCGGATGAGCTGCGCAGTAATCGCATGGGCAAGACGCTTGATCTGCTTAAGCACCGGGTGCTGAAGCCGGAACAGGGTGTGGCCGAATCCATTCACGGCTCGGTGATTACCGCACTCAATGAAGAGGCGGTCGTAAATGCGGCGCTGGGAAACAAAGGCGGTCTGAACCTGGTGGTGAGCTATGAAGCCTTCGCCATGAAAATGATCGGTGCGCTGCGCCAGGAAATCATTTTTGCGCGCCATCAAAAAGCGCTGGGGCGCCCGCCGGGCTGGCTGTCGGTGCCGGTGATTGCCACCTCGCACTTATGGGAGAACGGCAAGAATGAACAATCCCATCAGGATTCCGCCTTTGGCGAGGTGTTGCTGGGGGAAATGAGCGATATGACGAGAGTTGTGTATCCCGCCGATGCCAATAGTGCGGTCGCCTGCCTCGATGCCTGTTACCAGACCCAGGGTCAAATCTGGGGGATGACGATTCCCAAAAATGACGTTGTTACAGCATTCACACCCAAGCAGGCAGCCCAGTTGGCAGAACAGGGCGCATTGACTTTGGATAAGACTGACGGTGCACCGGTACAACTTGTCGCGGTAGGTGCCTATCAATTAGGCGTTTGTGGGGAGGTAAAACGCACCCTGTCTAAACAGGGTATTCAATGCCGCATAACGTACCTGTTAGAGCCGGGTCGCTTCCGGCAGCCGCGAGACCCCTATGAGCAGACTTATGTCTGCGATGTAGCTACCCGCATAAACCTGTTTCCCGATGACATTCGTTTGCGCATTTTTGTATCGCACCTGCGACCGGAAATATTGCTCGGTGTCTGCCGCCCTTTGGATCTTGGCGTTGATCGATGTATCGCTTTTGGTTACCGCAATCAAGGCGGTACCTTGGATACGCCAGGTTTATTACGGGCGAATCAGTCTGATGCGCAGTCCATTGCCACAGTGGTTATGCAGAAAATAGGCAGAGGAGAGGCATGAAATGACTGAAGTGAATGAACCTCGGCGCCGGTTTCTGATAGGAGCCACCTCCTTTGTTGCAGGTGCGGGTGTGGTCGGAGTCGCCACGCCCTTTGTTCAATCCTGGAATCCCAGTGCCAAGGCCAAATCTGTCGGAGCTCCGGTACAGGTGGATATCAGCAAAATTGACCCAGGTGCCATGATTACCGTGGCGTGGCAGGGAAAACCTGTGTGGGTCGTTCGGCGCACTGCCGAAAATATAAAAAACCTGGCTCTGGAAGAGCATAGCGGCGAATTAAGAGATCCCGATTCCGACGTTAATCAACAACCGGATTACGCCAGGAATGCCGTTCGCAGTATCCGGGACGATATCTTTGTGGCGGTGGGTATTTGTACCCATTTGGGGTGTGTACCCAACTATGAGCCGGATGGCAGAGCAGAGGTGAAGCACGCACTTTTCTTCTGCCCCTGTCACGGCTCCAAGTTCGATCTGGCCGGGCGGGTATTTAAAGGGGTGCCGGCCCCTACCAACCTGATTATTCCTCCGCATCAGTACTTGGGAAACAACGTATTGGAGATCGGTTCCGATGCCACCACCAGCTAGCGCCATTCAGCCAAAACCGCGCCACCTAAGCAATCAAAGAAAAGGAAACAGCCATGAACGATAAGTTTGAACAATCATTGCCGGACATACCCATTTCACCGCGTCAGATTGCTTTGGGTATTGTCATCGCGCTCGCGGTGTATCTGGGCTACAGCAGTTTTTACACAGTCTCGGCGGAATCCGTCGGCGTCGTACAGCGCTTTGGTCACTACCACTATGTCGTCGATCCTGGCCTGCATTTCAAAATTCCCTTCGGTGTTGATCAGGTGGTTCAGGTCCCAGTGAAACGTCAGCTCAAAGAAGAATTTGGCTTCGGTACACCCGGCGCGACGTTTACGCGACAGATGTCCGATCCCAGGGAATGGGAGCTGGAAACCACCATCGTTACCGGAGACTTGAATGCGGCGCTGGTGGAGTGGGTGATTCAGTTTCGCATTGAGAACGCCTTCGACTTCCTATTCAAAGTGCGCGATCCGGGGGATGCCCTGCGGGACATTTCCGAATCGGTGATGCGCGAAGTTGTCGGTGATCGTACGGTAGATGAAGTGTTGACCATCGGTCGTCAGGACATTGAGGCCAATGCCCAGACCAAGATGCAGGAGGTGGTTAACCTCTATGAAATGGGCTTGCGCATAGATCAGGTGCAGCTCAAGAACGTCAATCCGCCGAAACCGGTAAAGGCTTCCTTTGATGAAGTCAACGAAGCGCAGCAGGAACGTGAGCGCATGATTAATGTAGCCCGCGGCGAGTACAACAAGGCCGTACCCCAAGCCAGGGGTACGGCGGAACGCTCCATCCAGGCAGGGGAAGGGTATGCGATCCAGCGTGTCAATCAGGCGGAAGGGGACGCGGCCAAATTTAACGCGCTGCTGGCTGAATATATCAAGGCACCGGGGGTTACCAAGCGGCGACTCTACCTGGAAACCCTGCAGGAGGTATTGCCAGTCGTGAAAAACAAAATTGTGCTCGACGATAAAGCAGCGTCCGTTTTGCCGTTGCTGCAACTCAACGCCATGCAAGGAGAACCCCGATGAACAGATTCATCTACATCGCGCTGGCGGTATTATTTCCGCTACTGATCGTTGCCTATGAAGCGTTCTATACCGTGAACGAAACCGAGCAGGTGATCATGACGCAGTTCGGTAAACCCGTGGGCGGAATTGTTAATGAAGCCGGCCTGAAATTAAAGATTCCCTTTATCCAGAAAGTCAATCGTATCGAAAAACGGATATTGCTTTGGGATGGTTCCGCCAACGATATGCCGACCAAGGACAAGCTTTATATCACGGTTGATACCTTCGGCCGCTGGCGCATCAAAGATCCGCTGCAGTACTTCCTGCGGTTACGGGACGAGCGCAGTGCCCAGTCCCGGCTGGAGGATATTCTCGGCAGTGAAACCCGCAATGCCGTCGCCAAACACGAATTGATTGAAATTGTCCGAACCACCAAAGACAGAACGCCTGCTGTTGATCCCCTGCTGGCAGAAGCGGACGTTGGAAAATTGCTACCGATTAAGCGCGGCAGGCGGCAAATTGAAGAGGATATTTTTTCCGCCGCGTCCGTAAAACTGGCGGAATTCGGTATTGAGTTGCTCGATATCCGGTTTAAGCGGATTAACTATAACGAAAGCGTCCGGCAGAAAATCTACGCCAGAATGATCAGTGAACGCCAGCAGATTGCTGAGCGGTTTCGTTCCGAAGGTGCCGGTGAGGCCGCCAAAATTATCGGCAACAAGGAAAAAGACCTGCAGCGTATTGAGTCCGAAGCGTACCGAAAAATTCAATCTATTCAAGGTGTGGCCGATGCCAAAGCCACAGAAATCTATGCGGCGGCCTACAACCAAACCAAGTCGTCACGTGAACTGTATGACCTTGTGAAGACATTGGAAACCTACAAGCAGGTGATTGATCCTTCCACCACGCTGGTATTAACCACCGAAAGCGAGTTGTACCAGTTGTTGAATGGCGTGGGCCAGCAACCCTGAGGAGGTTTTGATGAACAAACTGGAATTCACGATTCACTGCCCTGTTTGTTATATGACAAAAATCAACCGATCACTGTTGGTGAACTATCAGGGCGTTGATCACTATTTTTGTTCGACCCAGTGTCTGGAGCGATTTAAGTCCCATCCACATCTGTTTGTGGGTGACCCCCAACATGGCAAGTCACCCAAGCAGAAAGACCAGGTGGTGTTAAAGAAGCGTCGCATTCGATTTTGCGAAGCCATCAGCGATCCCCTTAAAGCAGAACTGGAAGCCTCACTGCAGATGCTGATGGGTGTTGAAGCAATTGTGTTTGAAGGTGAAGACTTGTACGTGACTTACGACCTCATTCAAGTCTCTCTGGAGGATATTGAAAAAGCCATCGAGAAAGCGGCAGTTGGGTTTCGCAAAGGTGTGTTGGATCAGGTTAAACGGGGACTGATTCATTACAGCGAGGAGTGTGAACTCGACAACCTTGCACACCTGACCAAGGACGGTGGTTGTCACTGAGGAAAATGCAATGAATAAAAAGCAGCAATTGAATCTGGTCTACCTGTTTGTGGCGCTGTGGGGGGTTGTGCTGTTTCAGAGCTTCTGGGGACACACAGCTAGTCAGGCGCAACTGAGTTACAGCGAGTTTGAGCGCTACCTGCAACAGGGCTGGTTAAAAGACCTGGTGGTTGATCAGCAAACCATTCGCGGCAGCTTCAAGGAGCCGATTGAGGGCAAAGACCACTTCGTTACACCCCGGGTCGATATCGATCTGGCGGAAAAACTCGCCCCCTATAACGTGGACTACAAGGGTGTTGTCTCCGGTGGGCCGCTTGCCACATTAATCGGCTGGATCGCTCCGGCACTGGTGTTTTTCCTGGTGTGGTTTTTGATGTTCCGTAAATTTGCCGACAAGCAGGGCATGGGCGGCATGATGAATATCGGTAAGAGCAAAGCCAAGGTGTTGGTTGAGAAAGATACGGGCGTCACGTTTGATGACGTGGCTGGGGTGGATGAGGCCAAGGAAGAATTGGTGGAAGTGGTGCAGTTCTTAAAAGAACCGGGGAGATATAGCCGATTGGGTGCCCATATTCCCAAGGGGGTATTACTGGTTGGCCCGCCGGGTACCGGTAAAACACTGATCGCCCGCGCCGTGGCGGGGGAGGCCGGAGTGGCGTTCTTTTCCATTAGCGGCTCGGAATTTATCGAAATGTTTGTCGGTGTTGGTGCCGCCAGAGTGCGGGATCTGTTTGAACAGGCCAAGCAACATGCCCCCGCCATTATTTTTATCGACGAACTGGATGCCTTGGGTCGTGTGCGCGGTGTAGGCCCCATGTCCGGGGGCCACGATGAGCGTGAACAAACCCTGAATCAGTTACTCAGCGAACTGGATGGTTTTAATCCCTCTGAAGGCGTGATCATTCTCGCAGCCACCAACCGGCCCGAAATCCTCGACCCGGCCTTACTACGCGCTGGCCGCTTTGACCGTCAGGTATTGGTCGACCGCCCGGATAAAGTCGGCCGTGGACAGATACTTCGCGTCCATATGGTAAAGATACAGGCCGATGATACGGTCAGCATAGAAGCAGTTGCGTCGCTAACCACCGGATTCAGTGGCGCGGACCTGGCGAACCTGGTTAATGAAGCGGCGCTGCTCGCCACCCGGCGCGGTGCCGACAGTGTCTCCATGGAGGATTTTGTCAATGCCATCGAGCGCATCATTGCTGGCTTGGAGAAGAAAAACAAACTGATCAATCCACAGGAAAAGGCCGTCGTCGCGCATCACGAAATGGGTCATGCCCTGGTGGGCATGGCGCTCAGCCCGGAACAGCCGATTCAAAAAGTCTCCATAATCCCCCGTGGTGTGGGAGCGCTTGGCTACACCATCCAGCGCCCCTCGGAAGATCGCTATTTAATGAGCAAAAAAGATTTGCAGAATCGTATCGCCGTGCTGTTGGCGGGGAGAGCGGCGGAGCAACTGATCTTCGACGAAGTGACCACCGGCGCCGCCGACGATTTGGTGAAAGCCACGGATATTGCCCGAGCCATGGTGACCCAGTATGGCATGTCGGACGAGATCGGCATGCTGTCCATTGATACGCCAAAATCGCCGTTTCTCGATCCATCCATCACTGATTCCAGCCTGCGTTTCGGCCCCGATATGGCACAGCGGGTATCGGCAGCCGTCAGCCAACTGTTGAATGACGCTTTTGCCCTGGCGACGGATATCCTCACGCTCAATCAGTCGTTACTGGAAGAAACCGCCCAACGGTTGCTGGCGGAGGAAACCCTGGACGATCAACATCTGTCTGGCATCAAACAGAAAATCACTGTGTCCAGGGCGATTCAACAAGTGGCTTTTTCCGCCTTCACGTCTGCGGAGAACCATTAATGCAGGCGAGAGTAAGGCGCATCAATCAGATCGTCTTCAGTCGCCACGGCATTATGGGCCGTGGAGGATGTAATACGTGCTATGAATGACTACCAAACGCAACTTTCCCATCTGATGCTGTTCGCCCAAAGCATCGGCATCGGCTTTCTGATCGGGCTCGAACGGGAGCGCCACAATAACGCCATTGCCGGGGTGCGCACGTTTACCCTGATTGCGCTCGCCGGCAGTCTGGCCGGCTATATTGCTACACCTGAACAGAATGTGGGGCTGGCCATTGCGATTGGTCTGTTGGTTGGTCTTTCATTGGTCGTTGCGCAGGCAAAATCAACATCCGAAGAGTCGGATACGACCACGGTCATGGCCGGGTTGATTGCCTTTGGGCTGGGCTACAGTTTGTGGCTTGGCCATCCGCTGTTACCGTCTGCTTTAGCCATCGCTATCACCGCTATTTTGTATTTCCGCGAGCAATTGAGACAGGTGCCGCAGCAGTTGACGGATAAGGATATCCGGTCGTTCTTCCAGTTTGCGGCGGTCGCGTTTATTTTGCTGCCCATCCTGCCTGATACCACCTATGGTCCCTATGCGGTGTTCAACCCCTATCAAACCGGTTGGCTGGTGGTGTTGATCAGCGGTATCAGTCTCGCCGGTTACGTAGCGCTACGCTGTCTGGACGGCAAGGCAGGGCTGCTGATTCTCGGCTTGTTTGGTGGCCTGGTTTCCACCACCGCGACGACCCTCGTCTATGCGCGACACAGTAAGAGCCTACGGGGATTTTCCACCGTTGCCAGCACCATCATCCTGCTCTCGCACATTGTCCTGTTCATTCGCGTTGGTATCCTGGTTTCAGTGGTAGAGCCTTCGATGTTGCGGCCCATGTTGCCTTGGTTATTAGGCGGCGGTTTAGTGGGTGGTGTTTATGGGCTTTGGGCTTATCGTCGTGCTGTCAGTGCACAAAAAGCCCTCCCGGATCTGGAGGTCAGAAATCCGGCGGAGCTGAAAACGGCGCTGGGCTTTGCGGCGGCATTCGCTGTGGTATTGCTACTGGTATCGTGGATGAACGACAACTTCGCCGATACCGGTGTTTATGTCGTGGCCTTTATCTCAGGTTTGACGGACCTGGATGCCATTACCATTTCCAATCTTAAATTGGTATCGAGCCAGACACTCAGTTCACCAGTGGCGGTAACCGCCATCGTTATCGCCTTCGTAGCCAACCTGATTTTTAAGTACGCGATTGTCCTGACGGCGGGGGCTAAGACGTTGCGTCTTCCGGTGGCCATGGGCTTTTTAACCTTGTTGATCGGCATCGCGTTGGGTCTCGCTGCGGATCGTTTCTTGTAACCCCTATAACCCTGACGATGGAGAAGATTATGACAACGTTGATAAACGCTCGATGGAAACTCAGACCATTATTCCCCCGCGCTCTGCTGGTTCTGTTATTTACGCTGCCGTGGTTAAGCGGCTGCGGCGTTAACAACATCCCCACCTACGATGAGCAGGCGAAAGCTGCCTGGGCCCAGGTGGAGAATCAGTACCAGCGGCGTGCGGATCTGGTTCCCAATCTAGTCGCCACCGTCAAAGGTTATGCCGCCCATGAACAGGAAACGCTGATAGCGGTGACTGAGGCCCGCGCCAAAGTCGGTTCCATTCAGGCGGGCAAAGATCTACTTGATAATCCACAGAAGCTACAGCAGTTTCAGGCAGCTCAGAGCGAGCTGGGAAGTGCGCTACAGCGTCTTATGGTCGTCGTTGAGCGCTATCCCGATTTGAAAGCCAATCAAAATTTTCTGGCGTTGCAATCCCAGTTGGAAGGCACTGAGAACCGAATCAGCGTCGCCCGTCGCGATTTTATTCAGGCAGTCAACCAATACAACAGGGAGATAAGAACCTTTCCCGGCAGGATCTGGCACTGGATTCTTTACAGTGATATGCCGCTACGGGAAACCTATGAGGCTACGAACCAGAATGCAGAACAGGCGCCCAAGGTAGATTTCAATGACTAGCGTATGGCGAATCAGTACCTGCCTACTGCTGCTCTGGGCCAGTCTGCCGCTCTTCGCGGCGGTCTCCTTCCCCCCGCTCAGCGGTCGGGTGGTCGATCAGGCCGGGTTGCTGGATTCCGGCACGGCACAACAGCTTGAGCAGCAGTTGCAGGCCCACGAGGCCGCGACTGGCAATCAACTGGTGGTGGTTACGCTGAAGGACCTGCAAGGGCTGGCAATCGAGGACTACGGCTACCAGCTGGGACGGGCGTGGGGTATCGGACAGAAAGGTAAGGACAATGGCGCCTTGCTGATCGTGGTGCCAGGTCTTCGCAAGGTACGTATCGAAGTGGGATATGGCCTGGAAGGCGAGCTGACCGATGCGCTGTCTGCCAACATTATACAGGCGGTGATCCTGCCGCAGTTTCGTGATAGCAACTTCGCCCAGGGTATTACCGAAGGTGTGGATGCCATTATTCAGGCCATGGGTGGACAATACCGTTTCAGATCGCCCCAGAATCAATCCAATGAATTGCCACCCTGGTGGGTGATTTTCTTTCTTCCCCTGATCTTTCTACGGCGCTTTGGCATGGGGGGATTTTATGGCCACCATGGTGGCCATTACGGTGGTTCGCGCCGGGGCGGTGGATTCGGCGGCGGTGGCGGTGGTTTTGGTGGCGGCGGCGCCTCGGGAGGTTGGTGATGCAGTATTCAAAACGGTTACAGCAACAGATCAGTCAGGCCATCAGTGACGTCGAACAACTCACCGATGCGGAAGTGGTGTGCGTGCTTGCGCCACGCAGCGATGATTATTATTACATTCCAGCCCTTTGGGCAGCGTTGCTCGCGTTGGTGTCACCTCTGCTGTTGGTATTAACACCCTGGTGGGGACACAGTAGCGCAGTGTCACTGTTGCAGTTGCTGGTCTTCGTCGCGTCCTGGCTGCTATTTCGCTGGCAGCCATTTTTTCAGCGGATTATTCCCCAACCGGTTCGCTACTGGCGCGCTGCCAATATGGCGAGGCGGCAGTTTCTGGAGAACGGTCTGCATCATACGCGGGAAGGGATGGGCCTACTGATTTTTGTGTCAGCGCAGGAACGCTATGTGGAAATCCTTACCGACCGGGGTATCGCCCAAAAAATAGCGGATGAGCAATGGCAGGACATTGTTTCTGCCTTTGTCCAACAGGTAAAGCGCAAGCAAATTGCTGAGGGATTTATTCAGTGCATTCAATCCTGTGGTCGCTTACTGGCAGAGCATTACCCGGCAACGCAAGAGAAAAATGAGTTGCCCAACAAGCTGGTGGTACTGCCCGATTGAATCAGTACCACTAACTGACATTCATACGCAAACAGGGAGAAGAGCCATGAAACGATTTGCAATCAATGGCGCCGGCAGAATCGGCCGGTTAGTTATTCGCGAATACCTGCGACGCATGCCTGAAAACCTGCAACTGGTTGCGCTTAATGATTTGACCGACTGCGAGACGCTGGCCTATTTGCTGGAATATGACTCGGTCCATGGTCGTCTCGCGGCGCCTGTTGAAATCAGTGGTGATCAGTTGCGCGTGTCCGGTGTGTCCATTCCGGTGTGTCATCAGCCTGATCCCGGGCAGTTGCCCTGGTCGGATTTGGCGGTGGACTGGGTGCTTGAAGCCACGGGCGTTTTCAGAAAGCGCAACGATGCGGCGAAGCACTTGGCGGCAGGGGCGGGAAGGGTGTTAATCAGCGCCCCGTCTGAATCGGCTGATCTAACCATTATCTATGGCGTTAACCAGGGTGCATTTAACCCGGAGCAACACCAGATCATTTCCAGCGGCTCCTGCACCACCAATTCCCTGGTGCCGCCGCTGGCTGTGCTACTGGAGGCCTGGGGTATTGAGACGGCGTCGGCCACCACCATTCATGCCTACACCTCCTCTCAGGGGCTGGTGGATGTCGCCTCCCGAAAGCGCATTCGCGGTCGCGCGGCGGCCCTCAACCTGGTGCCCACTTCCACCGGTGCGGACAAGGTGGTCGCGGCTGTGCTGCCCGATCTTGCCGGGAAGTTTTCCGCCCTGGCGGTCAGGGCGCCGATAGCTGATGGCGGTTTGACTGATATTACCGTGCGTCTGCAACACGCGGTGACCGTTGATGAAGTCAATCAATGCTTGTTGGGTGCCTGTGGAAACGCTCTTAAAGGTGTCATGGATTTTACCCTGCAGGAGTGGGTGAGCAGCGATATTGTCGGCAACGCCCATTCCGCCATCGTACACGGGCTGTCCACGCGGGTCATCGGTGACCGAACCGTAAAGCTTCAAGTGTGGTACGACAACGAGTATGCCTATGCCTGTCGTCTACTGGATTTGTTGGAAACACTGTGATGAAGGGAAGCATGGACAAAGCATATTTTTCCGAAAACAGTGAATCTGAGATACCAGAAACAAGAAAAGGAAAAGTGAGCAATATCCACCAGAAGCTTTTCTTGCAGGCTTTGAAGTCGCTTCAGTTCGGATCTTTGTCGCTTACCTGGCCCAATGGTCAGACAACACACCATGGAGGGAAAACTGCCTGTGTCAATGCTGAAATGACCCTGTTTCACTGGGATGTGATTGATCGTCTGATCACCCACGGTGACGTGGGCCTGGGGGAAGACTACATGGCGGGGAAATGGTCCACGCCCGATCTGCTGGCGCTCATGCGTTTAGTCGCCGCCAATCTGACCGTTTTCGACCGGTATTTGCAGACCAACCTGTGGCTAAAACTACTGTACTGGTGCAAACACCACCTGTTCCCCAACACGCTCAAACGCAGCCGTCAAAACGTGCATGAGCATTATGACCTGGGCAACGACTTCTACCGGCTCTGGCTGGATAAGAGCATGACCTATTCCAGCGCTCTGTTTAACGGTGATGCCTCCGTCTCACTTTTTGATGCGCAAAAAGCCAAATACCAACGGATCCTTCAGCGATTGGCCCCGTCACCGGGAAGCCGCATGCTGGAAATCGGTTGTGGCTGGGGCGGTTTTATGGAAGTCGCGGCTGCACGTGATTGCCATGTCACGGGTGTGACTCTGTCAAAAGAGCAGGCGCAATATGCTGCTGAACGACTGCAATCCGCCGGACTGGACTCGAATACCGAGGTTCGATTGCAGGATTACCGCGAACTGACGGGATCGTTCGATTACGTGGTATCGATCGGGATGTTTGAACACGTTGGCGAGTCGTATTGGTCTACGTATATGAGGGATGTGTACAACTACCTAAGACCTGCGGGCAAGGCAATGATACAGACGATTACCATCGCAGAAGAGCGGTTTGACCGGTATCGAGCCGGCAGTGATTTTCTCAGAGAGCATATTTTCCCCGGCGGGATGCTGCCCTCCAGGGAACGCTTTGAAGCGATTGCCGTGGACAGCGGGCTGGTGGTGAATGATGTTTTTGAATTCGGCCAGGACTACGCCATTACGTTGGAAAAATGGCTGGTAAACGTTGATAAACAAATCCCGGCAATACAGGCGCTAGGCTACAGCGAAAAATTTATACGCAAATGGCGGTTTTACCTGGCCAGTTGTGCCGGCATGTTTCGCGCCGGGGGAATCAATGTGCTGCAGGTGGAATTGGGCCGACCGTAGCAGCACGGCTTTGCTTCGGTCGTTGCAGATACGGGCTGTGCAATTCACGGCATGAAAAAAACATGAAGAAAAGATATCTCAATCGTTCAGCCATCAGCGACATTTTAGCGCTGACCGAAAGCCTGGGTTTGTTGTTAAAAACCCGGCTTTGGCTGCAAATCCTGGTAGGCATGATCACTGGTATTGGCTTGGGCCTGCTCATTTCGCCACGCGGTATGGCTGTCGTCAGTAACCATACTGCCGAACTGATTGCCGGCTGGGTCGCATTGCCGGGCTATGTGTTTTTGGCCCTCATCCAAATGATTATGGTGGCCCTGATTTTTTCATCGATTGTGTTGGGCATTGCCTCCTGTGGCACAGGTGAGCAGCTCCGTCGGCTGGGCATCAGAATTGTGCCGTACTTTTTACTCACGACAACCATTGCGGTGGGGCTGGGGATCGTATTGACAGAGTGGTTTAAACCGGGGGCTTATATCTCTCAGGTGATGGTCGGTGATTTTTCCATGGAGGCGGTACCCCAGGCTGCTGATGGGGTATCGCTGAATCTGCAGGAAAACCCCGTTGATCGTCATCTGAGTTTACCGAGGAGTCTGGTTAATCTTATCCCCGCCAATCCACTGCGCTCGGCTTTGGATGGCAGCATGTTGCAAATCGTCGTGTTCTCCATTTTCTTTGGTGTGGCATTGCTCTCCATTCAATCCACGCGTGCCAGGCCGTTTTGGGATATCGCCATATCCCTGCAGGAAGTGGCCATGAAAATTGTCAGTTGGGCCATGATGATTGCGCCACTGGCGGTATTCGGCTTACTCACGGAAATCACTGCAAAACTGGGGTTTGATGCCATCGTGGGGATGGGCGGTTACGTCGGCACGGTAATGCTGGGCTTGCTGTGCTTATTGCTGTTCTATCTCGCACTGGTGTATGCCATTGCCCGAATTCCCCCGTTGGCGTTGCTCAGCCATATCCGCGAACTACAGTTATTGGCGTTTTCGACCTCCAGTTCCGCGGCAGTCATGCCGCTATCCATCGAGACGGCGACGAAGCGCCTCGGGGTTACGGAATCTACGGCAAATTTTGTCATCCCCATCGGGGCCACTATCAATATGGACGGCACCGCGATCTATCAGGTGATTGCTGCCGTGTTTTTGGCACAGGTGTACGGCATCGATTTATCCGTCCCTGCGTTATTGCTGTTAAGCGCCACCACCATCGGTGCGTCGATCGGCGCACCTAGCACACCGGGCGTGGGCATCGTGGTATTGGCCACCATTCTGGGGGGGATTGGTGTGCCGGTGTCGGGTATCGCCCTGTTAATCGGTGTTGATCGAATATTGGATATGTCGCGCACGCTGGTTAACGTCACCGGCGATATTACCGCTTGTTTGGTGCTGGACAGGCTATTGTTGAACAAACATGAAATTAACCATAACAGCAAGTGAGTTGGAGGATTAAAGATGGAACAAACGATACAACATTCAGGCGCGTGGGCGCTCGCGATCATTATGATCGTGGTGATTTCCTGGTTTTTTTATCGCTATCTGGCACCCAAATCCTGGCATGAATGGGCCAGTGCGGGCGTGGTGCAGGCATTTATTATCGCGCTATACGCTGAAATGTATGGATTCCCATTAACCATATATTTGCTGTCACGGTTCTTTGGCCTTGATCGGTACGATCTGAATGCCAGCCTATGGTCCACCTTATTGGGCATGGGCGAGACGGGCATGATGATTTCGATGATTCTGGGTTATGCGTTGGTGCTACTCGGGATTGGCATTTTTTTCCAGGGCTGGCGACAGGTGCATCGCGCACGTCAACAAAACACGCTGGTGACCGATGGGTTGTACCGTTTTGTCCGGCATCCTCAATACACGGGCCTTTTTATCGCGCTGTTTGGCGAGGGTGTGGTGCACTGGCCCACACTGTTTTCTGTGGGGCTTTTCCCGGTGATTGTATTTGCTTATTACATGCTGGCCCGAAAGGAAGAGCGCCAGGTACTGGCGGAATTTGGCGAAACCTATCGCGCCTACCAGCAACCGGTGCCTATGTTTATTCCTCGACGGGAGCAATGGCGAGCGTTTGTCGGCAGTTCCAGTTTGAATTCTGATGATTGAATATTGCACAAGTTTGAACGTGAGGCCGGACGGAACGGAAAACCGATGTGACGGGAACGATTGCACCACATTACCCGATCATGCTGCGGAAACCTTCCAGTTGTTTACCGAGGGCGATGATTTATATGCATCCATGCTTTCGGCGATAGCGGGTGCGAAAGAGAGTATTCGACTGGAATCCTATATATTTGCCGATGACGCGGTAGGCAATCGGTTTTGTCAGGCGCTTATTGAACGGGCACAAGCGGGTATCGTGGTAAGGGTGCATATCGATGCGGCGGGCTCGTTGTTCTGGTTTTCGCGCAAGATGCAAAATCACCTGCGTTGCAACGGTGTGAAATTGCGCTGGTTTCACCGCTGGAGCTGGCGCAGGCCCTGGCGCTATAACCGCCGTAATCATCGCAAGATGCTGATTGTGGATGATCGTGTCGCCTTTCTCGGTGGCTTCAATATACATCAGGAAAATTCCAGGGAGTATTACGGGGATGCGCGCTGGCGTGATACCCATGTGAGTTTTGGCGGCTCACTTGTCGACGTGGCCGTGCAATTGTTTGACGCATTTTGGCAAGGTCGTCTGCGTTGGCAGCCCATGCAAAAGGAAGCGGGCAGCAGACTGCTGCACAATCATACGCTGACCTGTCGCCACCGCTTGCGATGTGTGTACGGCGCGGCATTCGACAAGGCGAAGACGTTTATTTATCTGACCACCCCTTATTTTGTCCCCGATAGTCATACCCTCAGGCAATTGCGTCAGGCCGCTGAGCGTGGCGTGGATGTCAGGCTACTGGTTCCCGGTGAGAGTGACGTGCGTATTGCGCGCTGGGCCGCCCGTCATATTTATGCCTCCTTGCTCGATTCCGGTGTGCGAATTTTTGAGTACCTGCCGCGAATGCTGCACGCAAAAACGGTGGTAGTCGACGACAACTGGTCGATGGTGGGAACGGCCAATCTGGATTACCGCAGTTTATTTATTAACTACGAACTCAATCTGGCAACAGCCGATAGGGGATTGGCCGCCGAACTTAAAGTGCAGTTCCTGCAGGATTTATCGCAGTCGGAAAGCATCGAGTCTCAGGATTGGGAACGGCGCGATGGGGTATCGCGATGGTTGGAGCGGATTGCCATGATGGTTAAACGCTGGCTGTGAACAGGTTGGTGCCAATGATTCCAATACAAACAATATCAATATTGATCGCCGCCTTTCTGTTGATGATCGGCAATGGTTGGGCTGACGCCACCCAATATTCGGAAAGCACCGACGTAAAGCGCATCCTGGATACACGCTGCGTGGTGTGCCATGGCTGTTATGACGCCCCCTGTCAATTAAAACTTGGTGCTTATGAGGGGCTCTTGCGCGGAGCGACCCCTCAAACTGTCTATAACCCCTCCAGATTCTCAGAAGACGTCACTACAAGGCTGTTTGTTGATGGCCATTCCGTCACCGACTGGCGCAAGCTAGGCTTTCACGAGGTGATTACCGCCACCTCAGCTTCGCCCAAAAATACCGACTATCTGGACGACGCGTTATACAGGCTTGTTACACGCAAACCCGAGAATACCTTTCCCTCCGGAGGAAAATTGCCCACGGACTTTCCGTTGGATATCAACCGTGAATTGTCCTGTGCGGCAACAATCGAAGAAGTTGATGATTTTCTTGCCAAACAGCCGATGGCCGCCATGCCCTATGGCATGGCGCCCTTACCGCGCCAGGAACAACTGCAGTTGGAAAACTGGATAAAGCAGGGCTATCCGGATTTTGATCCACCTCTTGATCTGCCATCCAGTGTGATCGCGCAAGTCGACCAGTGGGAGGCATTTTTCAACGAAAAATCACCCCGGCATAAACTGGTTTCCCGCTATTTGTATGAACATTTGTTTCTGGGGCATTTGGCGATTTCCGATAAGGAGCAAACTTATTACTTTCGGTTGATCCGATCATCGACACCGACGGCTATTGCGCCGAATGAAATCGCGGCTCGTCGCCCTAACAGTGACCCTGGGGAAAAGCCGTTTTACTACCGGCTCATTCCTCTCAGGGAAACACTCCTGGATAAAACACATAGCGTTTATCCACTCGATCAGCGTCGTATGGCTCGCTGGAACTCCTTGTTTTTCTCCAGTGACTGGAAGGTTTCTGAGTCGGCTGGCTACACCACGAAAAATGCGACCAATCCGTTCTTGACGTTCAGTGCTATTCCCGCCGATGCCCGTTATCGATTTATGCTGGATAACGTCCAATTTTTTGTTGAATCCTTTATCAAAGGTCCGGTCTGTCGCGGGCAGGTCGCGTTGAATGTGATCAACGATTATTTCTTTGTGGCCTTCCTGTCGCCGGAGTATGACTTGTCGGTGGTCGATAACGCCTATCTTTTTAACGCAATACCCTTTCTGGATCTTCCGCCGACAAGCGCTGGTCCTCTGGACTTTACCGCGTTGTGGCACGAAGGACTTCATGCCCACCGGCGCTATCTGGAATACCGTGACAACGCTTATAAAGACCATAGGCTCACCCGGCAGGGGTTGCCGATCACAGCCATCTGGAAGGGTGAAAATCACTCAACGCCGGTGCTCACCGTGTTCAGACATTTCGACAGTGCTTCTGTGTCGGAGGGTTTCATTGGCGAGGATCCCAATACCGTTTGGGTCATTGATTACCCGACACTGGAGCGCATTTACTACGACCTGGTGGTGAACTTCGATGTGTTCGGCAGTGTGTCACACCAAATATTGACTCGCATGTACATGGATTATCTGCGCATGGAAAGCGAGGGATTGTTTCTCTCCTTCCTACCCATTGCCGATAGAGAACCCATTCTTAAACGCTGGTATCGGGGGGCGCTGGCACAGGCCAAGGTATTTTACGGCCATTCCAAGTTGTTGATTGATACCCCGGCAGCCATCCGATATGCCGGTCATGATGTCAAAAGCGAACTGGTCGAGATGATCCGTGATCGATCTTCATTCACGCGGGATAAAGCCGTTCCCATCGGTGATCGCGTGCCCAACGCGCTTAAACCTCTGGATCACCTGTCGGCAAAGCAGTCAGCCTGGATACGCAACCTGCCCGAACTGAGTTATTTGGTGATTCATAACGAAGACGGTGAGATTGAGCAGGTGGTGTCGATGATTATCAATAAGGCTCACGCGAATGTGTCATTTATTTTCGGCGAGGAAGATCGTCGTATACCTGATGAAGATATGTTGATGTTGGTGGACGGGGCTATCGGCAGTTATCCGAATTTTATTTTTTGGGTAGAGCGCAGCGAGCTTGATAAATTTACCAGCCAAGCAAACAAAATCACCGACCCGGTGAGTATGGATCGATGGGTCGAGCGTTATGGTGTCCGCAGGACAGACCGCCGAATTTGGCTGATCCTGGATAAGCTTCATCACTATCGAGGCCGTATGGGTGGTGGCGAAGGTCTGCTCGATGTGAGTCGTTATGACAATCTTTGAGACAGCAATGAAACCACGCTACAAGGAATTCAGCTTTGTTTTTTAACCTGACATTGTTTTTAACCGCATCACTGTTGATGGTCGCCTGTGATGGCGTGTCTGAGCGATTTAGGTTGCCGCAGGCGGCGGTGGTTATTGTCGTTGGCGTGCTGCTGGGGCCGGCGGGTTTCAGCCTGATTCGGATTGGTGAGGCTGAGCACGTTCTATCGGAACTGGCGGTTATCCTGATCCTGTTCTCAGCGGGTTACGATATTCAATGGTCACATTTTGCCGCTGCAATCAAGCCGGGAATCCTGGTGGGGTTGGCGGGAATAATCTTAAGTCTGCTGTCGGGATTTGCAGCCGCTTATATCGTATCGCAGGACATTGATGAAGCCCTGTATGTGGGTATCGCGTTGTCAGCCACGAGTATCGGACTCAGTGTCGCCCTGATGCATCATGCTGCGGTGCTTGAGAGCAAGGTGGGCCAAATATTATTGGCGGCAGCGATCGTCGATGACATTTTGGTGTTGTATTTATTATCTGCCACCCATGCGGGGCTGAGCAGTGACAACGGTCTGGGCCTCATCTTGTTTTCGCTGTTAATGAGTTTGCTCGTCTTGTCCGGACTCAGTGTTCTTCTGTGGCTGTTGAATACCTTGCTGGTGCGCTCATCGCTAAGACGACTAACACTTTTGCGCAGGGTTTTTGCCGTTTTGACGGCGCTGCTGGCTGCATGGGTGACGGCAAGTTTTGAACTCTCACCGGTGGTCGGTGGTTTTGCGGCGGGTGCGGTTGCCGCCGTATTTAAAACGCGATTCGCACAATCAACAAAAGCGGCCAAAACAACGGACAGTGAATTTTTTGCCAGCGTCAGCAGGTTTTTTTCGCCGCTGTTTTTTTTTGGCCATCGGTATGCAGATTACGGAGCTCGCTCTGGCGGACGATGAGTTGATTGGGTACGTGCTATTGGTCATCGCGGCGGCGGTTATCGGTAAGTTGCTTGCGCCCTGGGTAATGGGTTCTTTCCTGTCACTGCGTGAACGATGGTTGCTTGGGTTTGCGCTATTGCCTCGGGCAGAGGTTGCGCTGGTTGTTGCCAGTGTAGGGCTTCAACAAGGGCATTTGTCCCACCACGCCATGATCGCGCTGGTACTGATGACGCTGGCGACCGCCATTATCGCCTCCAGTGTCATACCGGTGCTGGCGAATCATCTCGATCCCCGGAGTGAAAACGGTCAATGATGGATATGCAATACACTTACTTCGTCTGGAGTCTTATTCTGTTGCTGATTTGGCTGGTCGTTTTTATTGTGCAAAAGAGCCAGCATGTAAAGATGATGACGATGAGTATCGGGACGGCACCGCTGGGACTGTCTGAACCGCTGTTTTACCCGGACTATTGGTTTCCACCGACCTTGTTTCGTTTGGGCGAAGCCACTGGCTTCGATATCGAAAGCCTGATTTTTTCCTTCGCGGTGGGTGGTTTGGCAAGTAGTCTCTTTGGGGTGTCGGATAAATACGTGCTCAAGCCGCTGGCTGATTGCGAGAAATCCAGCAGGCGTCATCGCTACCATAAATTCTTGCTCAGCTCGCCGGTGTGGCTGTTTCTCGGGCTTGAGGGACTTACCACATGGAATGCCATCTATACCGCCTCGTTGAGTTTGCTGGGAGGTGCAATGACAACGATAGTTTGCCGGCTGGATTTGTTATCGCAGGCAATAAAAGGTGCCCTGATGTTTACGGGATTGTATTTTCTGTTTTTTAGCGCCATGGCGGCCTCACATCCGGGTTTTGTGGCGCTGTATTGGAATCATGCCAATATCAGCGGTATACAAGTTGCCGGGATTCCGGTAGAGGAGTTGTTATTTGCCTTTTCTCTTGGCGCAATGTGGAGCGCGTTTTATGAACACCGACACTGGTTGCGTGTAAAAACATCCTAACCCTGGTTATTTTCGATAAGGTAATGTGATGGTTCTGATAATTTTATTTCCTTTTCTACTGGTATTAACCGTGACGGTGCATTATGGGTTTTTGACGCGGTTGATGGCAATATTGGATACCGGATGGGCGCAGTCGATTAAATTGATTACCATCATTTGCGGATTGTTTGTTGCCCATGTCGTCGAAGTAGTGGTTTATGCCTTTGTTTATTATTTTGCGCATCTTATTCCGGGGTTTGGCGAACTGCCGGGCTCCAGCTTCGAAGATTGGATTAATGCCCTGTATTTTTCATTTGTGGCCTACAGCTCGTTGGGGGCCGGTGAATTGTCCGCCTCGGGATGGTTTAAAATTCTCTATGGGCTGGAGGCCATTAACGGACTGGTGCTGATCACCTGGTCGGCCTCTTTTTCGTTGCTGGCGATGAACCGGATGAAATTTTGTCAGCCCTGTTCAGAGAGCGATTCCATAGAGTGAGAATTAGCATGGTGGTCTATGGCGCCCTGATACGAGGGCTATTGCTCGACTGAGTTGATGTGCGAACCAAGGAAAAAAGATGAAAAATCCATCCTGGATCTGGTCGTTAGCGGTGATAGTCCTGGTTGCCGTTGTTTCTTACGGGCTCTTTTGGCTCACCCAGGGTAAACCGCTACCCGAGGGCTTCGTTTATGGTAACGGGTATATCGAGGGGCGTGATGTAAAGCTTGCCGCTGAACGCGGTGGCCGGGTGCTGCGACATCGCCTGTTGGAAGGCGAAGCGGTCTCTACGGGTGACGTACTTGTCGAGATCGATCCGGTGGATGCCGACGAACAGATCCGTGGTGCCCAGGGCGAACTTGAGTCACTTAAGGAGAACATCGCCGTAATTGACAGTGAACGTGATACCTGGCGCCACCACGCCGCGACTGCAAAGCGCCAATTGGAACGTGTACGCGCCCTGCAGACAAAGAAACTGGGTACGCAGCAGGATGTCGATACGGCAGAAAATGCTGTTAAAGAAGCAATGGGGCGCTTGCAGGCGTTGCAGAAGCAGCGCGACGCGCTCAACGCACAGATGGAAGCCGCTGGTGCTACGTTGGCGTTGGCCGAATCCCAACGCAACAAACTGGAGGTGGCAGCCCCCTTGTCGGGCACGGTGTTGATTCGTGCAGTGGAGACCGGCGAGGTGGTCGCCGCCGGCCAGCCGCTGGCGTTGATTGTCGATCTCAACCGTCTGGAGTTGAAAGTCTATGTCTCCGCCAACCACCTGAACCGCCTGCACCTGGGTGATGAGGCGCGTATTCGCGTCGATGGTGTCGATCGAGAGTTTGTCGCCAATGTCAGCCGTATTGATGATTTTGCTCAATTCACCCCGCGGGATGTACATATGCCGGATGAACGCCAGCGCATGGTTTACGGGGTTACCCTGGCACTGGACAATCCTGATGGCCTGTTGAAACCGGGGATGCCGGCCGATGCCTGGATTCGCTGGGACGCCACCCAACAATGGCCGGCTTCGCTACCGGTTCCGGCAAGTTGATACAACATGCCTGACGCCATTGTTGAACAGCCCCAGGCACTTATCTTACAGACTGAACAACTTTCGCGGCGGTTCGGGGAGACGGTTGCAGTGGGTGATATCAGCTTTGCCGTGCGACGGGGAGAGCGTGTCGGTGTCGTCGGCGCAGACGGTGCCGGGAAAACCACGCTGTTGCAAATGCTGGCGGGCATCCTCGACCCCAGCAGCGGTGACTGTCGGGTGTTTGGCCTTGATACACGCCGCGAGTCCAAAATCATTGCCGCTCGCATCGGCTATATGTCGCAGGGCTTTACCCTCTATGATCGCTTGAGCGTGGATGAAAACCTCGCGTTTTCCGCTCGCATCCGCGACGTACCTCAAGATCAATACCTTGCGCGACGCAACAGCTTGCTACAGATGGCCGGCCTCACGACCTTTACGCAGCGGCCGGCGGGCAAGCTTTCCGGTGGCATGCGCAAAAAGCTCTCCCTTTGTACCAACCTGATTCATGAGCCTGAACTGCTCATTCTGGACGAGCCGGGTCTGGGCGTCGATCCACTGTCGCGTCGCCAGTTATGGGAAATGCTGGATCGTTTTCAGCAGCGGCAAGTCACCAGCGTTATTGCGACTTCCTATATGGATGAGGCCATGCGCTGCGACCGTGTGGTTCTGTTGCGGGAAGGTCAAGTGCTGGCGGATGGGACACCCGGGGCACTGCTGGAACAGCTCAGGGGGCGGGTGTTCAGTGTAACATTTTCGACATCGCCCGAGCCGCTTGACGATGTCTCGGTAAAGCTGCGTCGACTGCAAGGGATGCGCGCCATACAGCGGCTGCCGGATCGTCTGCGCTGCGTCACTGATGCCGACGATTTCAAACAACTAGCCATGCGCGAGCTGCCAGCCAATACCGTGGTTACGCCAGCTGAACCACAGCTTGAAGATCTGTTCGTGCTGGATAGCCGTACGGAGGTTGAAATGGACTGTGTTGAACCACCTGCTATGGGGAATGGTGAACAGGCCAGTAGATTCCCTGTAGCAGCAGCCAAACTTGATGCGGATAAAGATCGCAACGGCGTGCAAACGCAAAACCTCAGTATCCGTTTTGGCGAATTCACCGCCGTCGATCGCATTAATCTGACGATTGAGAGAGGGGAGTTGCTGGCGCTGTTGGGACCCAACGGCGCGGGCAAAACCACGTTGATCCGGGCCATCTGTGGTCTGACGGCAATTGCCGAGGGCGGGGCGGTTGTCGGTGGCGAAGCAGTGAGTTTGAAAAATCGCAATCTGCGACGGCAAATCGGCTATATGTCGCAAAAATTTTCGCTCTATCTGGATATGACGGCGGGGGAGAATCTGGCGTTTTTTGCCAACCTCTACGGATTGTCGGGCAATACCGCGCGTGCCGCCGTGGCATGGGCCAGTGCAGTAACAGGGTTGACGGTGCCTCTTCGGACCATGGTCGGGGATTTGTCCGGCGCCATCCGACAGCGGCTGGCGCTCGCTGGCAGTATTCTGCATCGGCCGGCAGTACTGTTTCTCGATGAACCGACATCCGGTATTGACCCCGCCTCGCGCTACCGCTTTTGGGAGGTCATCCGGGTATTGGCGTCACAAGGCATGACCGTGGCCGTGACCACCCATTATCTTGACGAAGCCGCTTACTGCGATCGATTGGCGCTGATGATGAACGGTCGCCTGATCGCACATGGTAGCCGCGATGCACTCATTGAATCTCTCGCCTTGTCGCCCGATACCGATATGGAAACGCTTTTTCTCACCGCAGTTGCACGGGCCGATAGCGCATCATTGAGCGAAGGTGAGGGATGAACGCGCGTCGCATTGTTGCCTTGCTGCTCAAGGAAACTCGGGAACTGGTGCGGGACCCAGTGACGCTGGCGCTGGCCGTGGTGATGCCGCTGGTCATGCTTTTTTTGTTTGGCTATGCCATCAATATGGATGTTGATGAGCTGGCGTTGGGTCTTTACGATCAGGACAATACGCCTGCCAGTCGTGCGCTGGTGGCGCGCTTTGCTGGTTCTCCCTATTTCGACATCATCGAATACCGTCACAATACTCGCGACCTTGACCGCAGCCTGCAGCAATCCCGTATCCGCGCAGGCATTGTGATTCCTCCCGGTTTTGGCCGGGCGCTGCTAAGGGATCAGCCGGCGCCGGTGCAGGTGATCGTCGATGGCGGCTATCCAATGGTTGCCGGGTTGGGGATGGCGTATATCGACGCCGTCATCGCTTATTTTCCCGCGCCGCGGCCCGAGCCCGTTGAGATGCAGACCCGCGTTTGGTACAACCCGTCCCTGAACAGTATCAACTTTGTCATTCCCGGGTTGTTTGCGGTGATTTTGATGGCTTTTCCGCCGTTGCTGACCACCTTGGCCATCGTCAGGGAAAAAGAAACAGGCACCGTGGAACAGATTTATGCCTCGCCATTGCGCTCCGCTGAGTATGTGTTGGGAAAGCTGCTGCCCTATGCCCTGGTGGCTTTTCTCGAAATCCTGATGGTCATCCTGGTCGGCTTTGTCTGGTTCGAGATTCCTATCGCCGGTAGCCTGCCGTTGTTGTTTGTCGCCTCACTGGTTTATGTGTTTACCACGGTGGGCATCGGGTTGCTGGTTTCGTCCCTGGCGCGAACGCAGCTTGCCGCCATGCTGATTACCCTGATCGTCACCCTGATGCCGTCTTTCCTGTTTTCCGGATTTTTGTTCCCCATTTTTACAATGCCTTACAGCCTGCAGCTCTACAGTCGGTTATTCCCCGCCGGTTATTTTATGGGGGTGTCGCGAGGGATTTTATTAAAAGGGCTGGGTGTTGAGGCAGTGTTGCCCAATCTGCTGCTGTTGATAGGGTACACCCTGGTGGTATTCGTGTTTGCTGTCTGGCGTATGAAGCAGAAGGTGGCCTGATATGTCCATAGCGATGATTGGCCTGCTGCGCAAGGAAGTTATCCAGTTTTTTCGCGATCGAGTGATCCTGGTGTTGATTTTGTGGTTATACACCGTCGAAGCGGTGTTTTGCACCCTCGCGCTTAGCTTTGACGTGGAAGATGTGCCGCTGGCCATTGTTGACCAGGACCGCAGTACTATCAGTCGCGAGTTGGTGCAAAAATTTGCCCTGAGTGAATCCTTTGACCTTCAGTATCAGGAAAGCGCGGTATCGGTTGCGGAAACGCACTTAGCGCACGGCAAGGTGACTGCCATCCTCGTGATACCGCCGGGATTTGAGCGGTCGATTCGTTCCAGTGAGCAGACGACACTACAATTGTTATTGGACGGCACCGATTCCAATATTGCCGCTAACTCGCTGTATAACGCGAGAGGTGTTCTTGCCAGGCTGGTCCGCGAACAACTGCCGTTTGCAGCGAACACCGGTGCAATCGCGGTGACACGCGTCTGGTACAATCCGCAACTGACCACATCGAGCTTCATGGTACTGTCGATGATTGCCCTGGCCGGTATGATGGTGGGCGTCATTCATCCCGCCGCCTCGATTGTGCGTGAGAAGGAACGTGGTACCCTAGAGCAACTGTTAGTTGCGCCGATTTCCACGTTCCAGCTGTTCCTCGCCAAAATTGCCCCGACCATGATCATAGGCCTATTGGCCGTGTTTCCCAGCCTGTTGATTGTGCGTGCCTTTGACGTGCCAATGCGTGGCAGCCTCGCGTTGTTTCTGATCCTTACGGGATTCTTCCTGCTCAGTGCCGTTGCTCTTGGGGTGCTGATCGCCGCCTATAGCCGAACCCTGCAACAAGCCCTGTTATTGTCTTTTTTTGGGTTGTTTCCGGTGATGTTCCTATCGGGTACCCTGACGCCCGTGGAGGCGATGCCAGACGTTCTCCAGGCGTTATCCCGCCTGAGTCCGTTGCGCTATTACATGGATATTATTATCGGTGTGTTTTTAAAAGGTGTCGGCTGGAGGGATCTGTGGGATGAAAGCTTATGCCTGATCGCCATCGCAATTCCAATGTTGATTTTGTCATTGGGTATATTTCGACGTCGGTTGCAGTAACAATTCCCGAAGCTCCTTTAATATTCTAGCGAGTAATGAAATCCTCATGTGTGGCCAATTGGTGATGTATTTTTCCGATACCAACTATTTTTGACTTCTATGATGCTGGTTATGGCTCGGTAGTGGCGGCAGTAACTGACCACTACAAGTTAAGCTTTAGGCTTGAGATCTTCTGTTTCATTCTCGATAAATTACCTGCTAAATTGGAATACGACTTTAGCATCTGCTTTCGTCAAATGTTGATCTTTGTCAGGGCAATCAACAATAGACAATAAATGCCGTATGACATTCAAGCGGGCGCGCCTTTTGTTATCGGCTTTGACAATATACCAGGGGGCATGCTCGCTATGGCTGTGTTGTAACATGTCGTCGCGGGCGGCCGAGTAATCATCCCAATGTTTGATAGCGGTATCGTCGATAGGGCTGATTTTCCATTGTTTCAGGGGGTTTACTCTTCGATCCTCCAGTCTCCGTTGCTGTTCCTCTTTCGATATGTCGAGATAGTATTTAATGATTTGTATGCCGGAATCACAGAGCATTTTTTCGAAAGGGACGACTGTTTTTTGAAACTGATCGTATTCCGCTTCTGTACAAAACTGCATAACTTTTTCGACGCCTGCACGGTTATACCAGCTGCGATTCATGAGTACCATTTCCTGGCGGCTCGGCAAAAAGGCTGCATAGCGTTGGAAGTACCAGCTGTTGGTATCTTTCTCTGAGGGTTTACCCAACGCGACCACTCGCGTCTCTCGCGGACTTAAATGTTCGGTGATCCGCTTTATCATGCCGTCTTTACCAGCTGCATCCCTTCCCTCGAAAATGACCAGTAGCTGCAGATCGTTCTTGATAATGTGGCGCTGCAACCTGACGAGCTGAATTTGCAGATTTTTAAGCTGTGTTTTATAGGGCTGTTTTGTCTTCTCTGATTTGGTCATGGTTTTACCTTATTGGTAGGCCGTTTTCAAAATTTCATTCAGGTTGAATTTCTGGTTACACATTCACTAAAGCCACTTGCTCTTTGGACAACGAGGTCTCCAGGAGAATGGCTCCTATAATCAGGAGGATGCCCAGTCATTGTATCCACGATAGTGTTTCACAAAAATAGGCGTAACCAAAATAGAGTCCAAACACTGGCGTTAAAAGCTATATACATTGAATTTGTAAAGCGGGGCCTTGTAGGTGATCGATAACGTCTATCAATCCCACGCGTTCACCTGTCAGGGCCTACCGATCAAAGCCCTCTGGAAGCGTGATAATCAATCGATGCTGATTCTCATTGTATTCAGTCATTTCGAAAGCGCTTCTGTGTCCGACGGGTTGATTGGCGAGGGTGCCAATACCCTAAAGCGAGGCTCCCTACCGTATTTGGCTGGCCATACAGCTGCCGTAGCGGGACGAGGTTGTGGAGGCAACCTTTAGCCACGATCACAAATCCCAATGAAGGCGGTTCGGATTGGCTAGTTGTCGCACTTCTGCACGGGACATTCCTCCGGAGCGGTTGGATGAATTTCTTCCTCTTCCCGGCGCTCCGCGTCCCGCTCGGATTCCCGCATTAGTAATTGTTCAATCCGGGTGTGGAGCAATTGGTCCTTTTCCTCCCGCCGCCTGATCTCCGCCGCGAGGTCTTTGTGAAGGGAGAATGCCATCAGCAGCATCAACAACATAAAGGGGAAAGCGGCGATAATGGATACGGTTCGCAGCCCGTTCAGCCCACCGGTTAGCAAGAGGACGGACGCCATCAGTAGCTGAAGACCTCCCCAGAGGATGCGAACAAACCGTGTTGGAGTCAGAACCCCCTTGGAGGTGAACATGCCCAGCACAAAGGTGGCGGAATCCGCAGAAGTCACCACGAACATGGAGACCAGCGCCACGGTCAGTATGGCCGCGAACTCGCCCCAGGGTAACTGATCGAGAAGTACGTAAAGTCCGGCCGGCACTTCCTCCGACACGGCATCTGCAATGGCGACGCCATCGAACAAATCGAAGTAGATGGCGGAGCCACCGAAGGTGGCGAACCACAACATGCTTAAAGCCACGGGGACGATCATCACGCCCAGGACGAATTCGCGGACAGTTCTGCCCCTTGAGATTCTTGCTATGAAACTGCCTACGAAGGGGGCCCAGCTCAACCCCCATGCCCAGTAGAACATGGTCCACTGCTCCACCCAGTGTTCGTGGGAATAGGGAGTAGTTACCAGGCTCATCTCTATGATATTGCCAAGGTACTCACCCGCTGTCTGGGTGAGTTCGCTGAAGATAAAACCGCTCGGTCCCGTGGCGAGCACAAAAAATAACAGTCCGGCGGCGAGCACCATATTGGCATTGCTGAGATAGCGAATTCCCATGTCGAGGGGCGTCATTGCCGAAATGATGAACAAGGTTGCGAGTCCCGCGAGAATGTAGAATTGTGATGTCGTCGAGTAGGCAGCAACTCCCATATTGGCCAGGCCGCTGTTGACCTGTAACGCGCCAAGTCCGAGAGTCGTTGCGACGCCGAATACGGTGGAGACCACGGCCAGGATATCGACGATATTGCCCCAGCCGCGGTCCACCCGATCGCCCAGTAACGAGCGGAAGCTTTCGCTGATCAGGCCGCGACTGCTGTGACGAAAACGCACATAGGCAATGGCCAGCCCCACCAGTGTGAAATTGGCCCATTGGTGGAATCCCCAATGGAAAAACGCGTAGCGCATTCCCAGTTGCGCCGCATCCGAGGTGCGGGGTTCGGCGAGACCAAGGGGCGGGTCATTGAAATGCATCATCGGTTCGGCCACGCCCCAGAAAACCAGACCGACACCCATACCTCCCGAGAATATCATCGCCAGCCAGCTGTTGAACGAAAACTCCGGCAGTTCATTCTCCGCTCCCAGGCGAATGCTTCCAAATTTGGAGAAGGCGAGAAACAGGACAAATAGCACAAAGCCGGTGGTTGCCACCAGATACATCCAGCCGAGTTTCCGGGCGGTGATATCGAGAATTTGCTGGGCTGTGGATTCCACCGCATCGGGATAAAGCACGGAGGTGGTGACGAAGGCAGTGATAATCACTACGGAGGTGTAAAACACCACTCCCACATCGCCCAGATATTCCCGCAGAAATTTCGTTAACCTGTTCATAAACGATTCATTTGAAGCTATTCGCGTTAAGCTTCATAGGCATAAATAATAAAGTTTGAAAATTCGCCAACAGCCTGCGAATAATGGTCGAAGGTTCTCAAACGGTTCGTTCGACCTATGACGGGTGTGATGCCGTCAATGGCCATTTCTGGAGAACAGCCGGTACAAGGGTACGAATAAAACCGCGATATACCAACCGTACAAATAGGCTTCGACTAAGCCAATGAAAAAGCCCGTCCACGTAAGCCATTCGAAACCGGGCAACAATGGCGCCCAAGCCTCATACATGCGCATCTGTTCCGGTGCAAGCAGGCCAAAGCCCACGCAGAGCAGGTAGCTGATTGCCAGTAGCAGTGACAAGGTGTTGCCTAACGGGACGATACGTAAACGAACATCAGGTGCGCTCGAATTGTGCATATATTATTTCCTCTCTAAATTGTGGTAGAAAACTGAATTGAACCTTGTCGATAGCGTGCTTCATTAGTCTGCCTGACGCGCGCTAGAGCATTTACCTGGTTTGGCCTCCAATATTGCGAGGCGGTTCGCCAGAGCCGTAGGAGCGAAAAGCGTTGTGGCTGAGCATGTGTCGGCGCGTCAGCCACATTATCAATGGTGGCAACAATAGCCACTGCAGCAGCGGGGCAAGGCCCACGCCCAGCAGCGGGATCATCGGCATGGAGTCCGTGTATGCCCACCGCTCCAGCGGGCCAGTCGCCAGCCATTCCAGAATGATGGTAACGACGAGAGCCGTGATAATTAGGATGCCGGCTGGCTTTTGCTCACCCTTCAGGAGCCATTGTCGATGTCCGCAGATGATCGATGACAACCAGAAGCTGGCCAGCAGAATCAGGATGTCACCGCCCGTGGCGCGTATACACAATCCGATCACCGAGCCGTGAGATGCCTCCGCCATCCCCGTGAACCAGGGCACCTGAAGAATCTCCCAAACAAAATTCGTCAAAAAACCGAAACCCGCCAGTGGCAATTCTGGAAATCGTGGATCGCGCCTGCAATCCGTGTCGCTGAAGATCCCTCGGCCTATCCGTTCGGTCATGCATTACACCGTTTGTTAGTATCTCCCATCAGTCTATTCACTGCGAATATCGATTGCAGTGATCAACAAGGTGCCTCTCTATTATCAGCCTCAATGACAGCATTTCGCCCTTGCATGAGGGCGATGCCGAAGGTGACTACGAGGATGCCCAGCGCCTGGGCAAGTTGCAGCCTTTCATCAAAGAACAAAAATCCAATCAGAAGCCCAAACACCGGGGTCAGAAAGCTGAAGACGTTCAGTTGGTTCAAGGGGGCGCGGGCAAGCAGCCCAAACCAGAGAAATATCATCGCGGCTGTTGCCAGCGCGGAGAGAATGAGCAGGGAGCCGGTGAACCGGGCTGTCCAGTCAACGTTCCAGTGCTCACCGGCCATCGCTGAGGCGAGCAACAGCATTCCGCCACCGAACAGAAGTTGGATCGCCATGGGTGCAGCGATGGAGCCGCCCGCTTCCTTTTTTAGCAGAATATTGCCTATCGCCGTTCCGATAGCCGCCATCAGTACCCAGGTAATTCCCCAGAGATAGCCGTCATTGTTCCCGCCGAATCCCGGCCACGACAATAAGCCTACACCCAAAAAACCGGTGACCAACCCGGCTATACCCTTGGCCTTCAGGGTTTCACCAAGCCAGATGGCGGCGATCGCCGCGGCAATCAGGGGCTGGGTGCCCGCCAGCACGGTTGCCAGGCCCGGTGACAAGTGCCCGGCGCCCAGGAACATGCCGCCAAAGCCCAAAGCCGTGTACGATAAGCCGATCAGTCCCAGGTGTAGCAGGTTTCGGGGATTGAGCTGATATGTCCCCCGATGCCGCTGTGCCGTGCACACAAAGACGAGCAGCCCACCGGCAAGAAAGGCACGCAAGGCGGCAAACAAAAGAGGTGGGGCGTCGGGCAGGCCAATCACAATAAATGGGAAGCAAATGGCCCAGAGCAGCGCCACCATTACCATCCACGCAATATCGGTGGGCATGGGGTGCTCGCTCATGTTGACGCCTCGGGGAGGTACTGGTGCCAATAAAGGTGTTCGTAGAGAGAGCACCACATCAGGCCGAGAGTGCCGGCAAACAGCAGCTCCTCCTCCATCGAGACACCGGCCAACAGCCAGCCGCTACGGTACTTTGGTCGCCAGATATGATCAATATAGGCCGGATAAAATACCACGAGGCAGGAAAAGTAGATAAAATTGAGAAAAGTGAAGATGGCGGCCCCGGACATCATGGGCTGCCAGCGATCAGGACGACATTGACCGTTGGCGATACAGGCGGACAACATGGCGAGCGAAACTGTGTAAATTGGATGCCGGGCCATAACTGTTTCAAGGAAATGAAAGAGCACAATAGTAGCTTGCCAGGGTGGACTTCAAAGCGTCCTCAAAGGTGTGCAAATGTCTCTCCTCGTACTGTTTGATGGTTGTGGGGTGATCTACCGCAGGATGCCCTGAGATACTTCGTCAGTGACCGTGTCCTTCCGAGTCTTGCCCGCGCGCGGTAAGTATCTGGTATTGATCGGAAGATAATTCCGGCAATCGCTGCAGGAACGCTACCATGTTCCAGATACGTTCGTCGTCATGCCCCGGTCCCCAGGCTGGCATGCCCGAGGCCTTGATGCCGTGTTTAATAATCCAGAATTGTCGCTTAATGGCCTCGTCGTCATTTTCGGTGTTATCGGCATGCTCGTGCCCATGTTTATCACCGGCTAGAGTTAGATTGGGTGGTGCGGGATACAGTCCCAGGGTGAAGTCACTCTGGGTTTTTCCTGGTTTCAGATGGCATCCGGCGCACATGTCGTTATAGTCTGCGCCACCCTTAAGCAGACGATTGGAAGAGTCCAAATCGTTGGGGACTTCGATATCGCTTGCCGATCGTGCGATCGACCGCTCTCTTAGTGTTTCCAGCAGCCAGTAGGACAGCCTATTGTGGGGAACGTCGGCGCCTATTGAGTAGAGCCCCGAATACAAAAACGCCAGACCGCCAATGATCAATATCGCTGCTGCGATAAGCAGACATTTACCACAGGTTAGAAATTTGAAAGCGGCCATGACCTCTCCATCCGGTTTAAATCTTAGTAATATCGCTCGAAATGATAGTCTGTGGGTTCTCAGTGTTTGTGTTCGACCGATTCATCATTCGCGGTGTGTTCTTCCTGTCCGCCGTTTTCTTGATTTGCGTTTTCGGAAGCTTGATTGTCTTGGTGCATGTCCTTCATACACTGCTGCATCATGGCCTGCATCACCGGATCGTTCATATCCATCTTGCTGTGATCCATCTTTTTCATGGCGGTGCAATCCGGTTTTTCAGCGTCTTTCATATGTTCTTTAGGTTCATGGGCCTGTGCAGAGAAAGCGATGCCCAGTGTGGAGAGTACGATGGCTGTGGCTAGTGTTTTCATATTCATAAAGGTGTTCCTCATAGGTGTTTGAAAGTTTCTGTATCAACTTGATGATTGTTAAAACCAGAATCGCAGTCCCGCGACGAATTGGGTGCCTGACGTATCTTGGCCTGCCGCGCGGCGGTAATCGGCTGTGTCGCCATAGGTGTCTGTCCATTCCACACCGATGTAGGGCGCAAATTGACGGCTGAATTCATAACGCAAGCGTAACCCCACCGCGAGATCCGAGAGACCCGACCCCAGACCGTTTTCAGCATCACCCTTACCATACAGATTCAGTTCCGCACGGGGCTGCAAGATGAGTCGCTGTGTCAGCAGCAACTCGTACTCGGCTTCGGCGGAGAGCGCGGTCCGACCGTCGTCGCTCACATAGGCAGTCACATCCACCTCGAACCAGTAGGGCGCTAGGCCTTGTACACCGAATGCCAACCACTGACGGTCCTTGCCGTCGTTAAACTGGTCGAGTCGAACACCGAGCTGGGTGTCGAAAAAGGCGTTAAATGCATGTCCCCACAATAGGTCGGTTGAGCTCTCTTCCAGCGTGCCGTCTGCGATATCACCCTCCGCTTTGATGACAAAGCGGTCGTAGGTGGTGCCATACCAGGCCTGGACATCGTAAACTGTACTCTCACTGTCTTCCTGATACTCCAGGCGATCGCCCAGAACGGACCAGAAGGCGTGCTCGTCCGCCAGTTTCAGTTGCCGTGGCCCCGGCTGTGCATAGGGGCCTTCGGTCAAGGTGTAACCGTCGGAATAAGCATGGGGATCGCGGGCATCGGCAGGAGCGCTGCCGCCCTGCATTTGCATTTCGCTGTGATCCATTTGCGCCAGTACGGTATTCACCGGAAAAGCACCGACAGTAAAAGCCAGAATAGTCAGGGGTTTTATCGCAATCAGCCTCATGACACCACCACCTCGCGGAACATGCCCGCATCCATATGGAACAGCAAATGACAATGCCAGGCCCAGCGGCCCAGATCATGGGGTGTGGTCAGGTAGCTGATGCGCTGCGCTGGTTGCACGGGAATGGTATGGCGGCGCACTCGCAATTCACCCTGGTCAGTTTCTAGTTCGCTCCACATACCGTGTAAGTGCATGGGGTGGGTCATCATGGTGTCGTTTTGTAGAATGATTCTAACGCGCTCATTGTGGCGCAGGGAGACCGGTGTGCTTTTGCCGAACTCCAGTCCGTCAAAGGACCAGCTATAGCGTTCCATATTGCCGGTGAGGTGTAGTTCCAGCTCCCTCGCTGGCGGGCGGCGGTCATCCAGTACACCATCGATAGTTTTCAGGTCGGCCAGCGTCAGCACGCGGTGTCCCTGTGGGCGCAGTCCACGCTGGCTTAAGTTACGCAGGCCAATACCGGGGTCGTCGAGATTGGTACTTGGCGTATCCACCCGTTGGTCAACCGAAGCCCCGTATTCGGTTCGGGCGTGGTGTATGGTAGATGAAGGTTTGGCAAGCGGGTTGTCAGAACCCTGCTGCATGCCGTGCATACTGTGGTCCAGGGCCATACCGCCGGACATTTGGGAATGATCCATCTTGGTTTGGCCCATGGAGTCCATTTTCATCATGTCGTGGCCCATGGCGCCACCACCCATTGCTCCCATCATATCCTTCATGGTTAACCACTCGGGGGGATCGGGTTCTGGCACTGGCGCTGTTAAACCTTGCCGCACGCTCAGGGTGCCGTGGGCGTAACCGCTGCGTTCCATGCTCTGGGCGAAGATCGTATAAGCGTCGTCCTGGGGCTCGACCATGACATCGTAGGTTTCGCCGGGGCCAAAGCGGAATTCATCCACCGTGACCGGCTCGACATCCTGGCCATCGGCCTGGATCACCGTTAACTTCAAACCGGGAATGCGAACATCATAAAAGCTGTTGCTGGCGGCATTGATAAACCGCAGCCGTACGCGATCACCGCGCTGGAACAAGCCGCTCCAATTGCCCGCCGGGGTGGTGCCATTCATCAGGAAGGTGAGGGTGGCCGCCGACAGGTCCGCCAGATCGGTCGGGTTCATCCGCATCTGGTTCCACATCTGGCGTTTTTCCAGTGCCGCCTGCAAGCCCAGCTTGGAGACATCGGCTGTGAAATCGAAAAAGGTGGGCTGATTGAAGTTATAGACATCGCTTTGCACTTTCAGCTTGCTGAAGGCGCGCATCGGGTCTTCGTCGGTCCAGTCGGAAAGCTGTACCACGTAATCCTGATCGGCGCGGTGTCTTTCGCCTGCCCGCGGCTCAATGATCAGGGCGCCGTACATGCCCGTCATTTCTTGAAAGCCGGAGTGGCTGTGGTACCAGTAGGTGCCGCTCTGCCGTAGCGTAAAGCGGTAAACAAAGGTTTCCCCCGGTGAAATACCTGGGTAGCTGATTCCCGGTACACCATCCATCTGATAGGGCAGCAGTATGCCGTGCCAGTGAATGGAGGTGGCGACCGGCAAGCGGTTAGTGACGCGGATGGTGACGTCATCGCCTTCACGCAACCGTAGCGTCGGTGCCGGGATGGAGCCGTTGATAGTGGTCGCCATACGCGTGACGCCAGTGAAGTTGACGGGTGTTTCGGCAATCACCAAATCGATTTCACGGCCGCTGAGCACTGGCGCTGAGTCCAGCGCGGTCGCGCCTTTTGCGGCGGCCTGCAACCAGGACGGTGTGGAGGCCAGCACGCCACCGGCTGCCAGGCCCTGCACGAAGCGGCGGCGACTAAGCTGCCAGGGCTGTTTGGGTCGGGGGAAACCATGGGTCATGAGTCAATCTCTTTTGGGATAAGTGATGGTTGTTCCACGTTCTGACTCCGCATACTAGCGAGCCGAGCCTGTCACCCGCATGACTCCTGGATGACAACCTTGTAATCCTGCAAAATTGTCGCTAGGTGTGATGATTCGAGTTGCCGATTTAGGGTTGATGAATGGCTCTGGGGAGCAGGGTATGAAAAAAGCTTGCGGCTACCCCATAACACTTGCCTTGAGTAGCATCCATATTGCCATGCCAAGCATCATGAGGTTTTCAGTGAGCGATATAAATCCCAAGGGGACGTTACTCTCGCCACCTACACAGGCGCACTTGAGCTCTCTTTTGTCAATGTACACGGCTTTAAATACCGAGACGGCACCGATAATCCCTATGAAAAAGGCAATTGGTATCGATACAAAAGGCAATACTCCGGCTATCATTAGCAAGCCTGCCAGGCCTTCACCATAGGGATACACGTACCCGTAAGGCACCCATTTTTGGGCAAGAAGATCATAGTTAAGAAACATGGTCGAAAAGCTTTCGACATCACGTATTTTCAAATAGGCAAGACCACACATTGAAAAAGCGATGAACCACTCGAAAGTGCGTAAAGACAGCCATTGCCCTTCAACAACCGAAGCCGAACCCGTGGCCATCAGAAAGGTCATAGAAAACAGAGCAATAACGGGCCAGTAAGTTTGTTCATTTTTGTCTTTTGGTTCTTTCCTAAAATACACAAGTAGGTCGTCGTACCCACCGATTCGGTTACCTCCCAGAAAGGTCTGAGGAGTGGTTTCAACATTATGCTTGTGCTTAAAAGCTTCGGTTTCCTCGTGATTTTTAAGGTGATGATCTTCTACCTGGAACCCTTGGGTCTCTAATAAATGTTTCGATTTTAAGCCATAGGGACAGAGATGATCCTCCATCACCATCCGGTACAGTTCAGCTGTCTTGGTGCCTGACATCGGTGTTCCCTCCTTTATATGACTGATATGACTGAATGAACAGCGCTTGAGGTGTCCTTCTGATGATGATAGTAGTAGGCTCCTGTCTTAAACATGACCATAGGATTACATATATGTAATCCTATGGTCATGTTTCTGTTGGGAAGAGGCAGATAGTCTTGAAGGAAACCCGGCATATATTGATAGTAGGAGCGGTGAAGCGATGCGGCTATTGGTGGTCGAAGACGAAATCAAGACCGGCGATTATTTACAGCAGGGGCTGACCGAGGCAGGCTTTATGGTCACGCTCGCGCGCAATGGCCTCGACGGCCATCATTTGGCGATGACCGAAACTTTTGATTTACTGGTGCTGGACGTCATGCTGCCGGACGTCGACGGCTGGCGGATCGTGCAGTCGTTGCGCGAGGCTGGCCGTCAGACGCCAGTGCTGTTCCTAACCGCCCGCGACAGTGTGGATGACCGCGTAAAGGGTCTGGAGTTGGGTGCTGACGATTACCTGGTCAAGCCCTTCGCCTTTGCCGAGCTGCTGGCCCGGGTGCGCACTCTGTTGCGTCGTAGTGCTGTGCCGGTGATGACCGACCAGATCAAAGTTGCTGACCTCACGCTGGATTTACCGCGTCACCGGGCCACGCGCGCCGGCCGCAAGATCAATCTCAGCCACAAGGAGTTTTGTTTGCTGGAGCTGTTGGTCCGGCGACAGGGCGAAGTACTGCCGCGCTCCTTGATCGCCTCCCAGGTGTGGGACATGAACTTCGATTCCGACACCAATGTCATTGACGTGGCCATACGGCGCCTAAGGGCAAAAATCGATGACGATTATGAACCCAAGCTGATTCACACTGTGCGCGGCTTGGGTTACAAGCTGGAGGTCGAGGACGACCATGACGAAAGTTAGTCTCGCCCGGAGACGACCACTGTCACTCAACAGCCGGGTGATGCTGTTTGTCGCGATGGCTATCGGTTTCAGTTTACTGATGATCGGTTATCTTGTGCTGAATGAAGTAGAGCGCCATTTTGCTGAACAGGATGCCGACGAGTTGGTGGTGATTACTCGTGCTGTTGAAGACGCTCTACAATCGGCGAAAGATCAGGACTCGGCACCGGAGGGCGCCCTTGCGCGAGCTGTTTCTGGTCACCATGGTGTCTACTTTCAAGTGTGGGATGATGCGGGGCGTTTGGTCTATGGTCCTGAGGGGGGTGGACCTTCGCCACAAGAAAACACCTATTCTCCTGTGAGCCGTATTCAGGTAGACAATCTTTATACCTGGCAAACTGATGGCAAAACCTACCGTGGCACTATCACGCATACCCGCATTGAAGACCAGAATTATCGCATCGTTGCTGCTATCGATATGGATTTCCATATCCACTTTCTGGAAAATTTTCGGCGCAGTTTGTGGATGATTATGGTGCTGGCAGGCGCGGTGACTCTCTTGGCGGCCTGGTATGGCGTGCACCAGGGGCACGCGCCCTTGCGCGAGCTGAGTGCGACAATGAGTGATATTCAGGCGGATCGCCTTCATGTGCGTCTAGACCCTAACACCGTTCCCCGGGAACTGCAAAACCTTGTCTGTTCCTTTAATCATATGATTGGCCGCTTGGAAGACAGCTTCGTTCGACTATCCTATTTCTCCGCCGATATTGCCCATGAATTGCGCACGCCTTTGACCAACCTGATCACCCAGACCCAGGTGGGTTTGGGTAAGTCCAGAAGCCTGGAAGAATATCGCGAACTGCTCTACTCGAATCTTGAAGAACAGGAGCGCCTGACCAAAATGGTCAACGACATGCTCTGGCTGGCCCAGAGCGAACACGGCCTGCTCAAGCCTGTCTGGGAACCGCTGGATCTGGCTCGGGAAGTGCGCGAGCTGTTCGATTTTTTCGAGGCCCTGGCGGAGGAAAAGCACATCCAATTGGTGTTGGAAGGAAAGGCACCGATTATACAAGGTGACCGCGCTATGCTGCGTCGCGCATTGTCCAATCTGCTGTCCAATGCAATACGCCACACACCAGTGGGAAGAAGTGTGCTGATCCGTCTGGATTCATCGGGCGAGGGTAGGGCGTTACTCAGCGTACAGAATCCGGGGCCAGAAATTCCAGCCGAGCATTTGCTCAGGATTTTCGACCGGTTTTACCGGGTCGATCCTTCCCGGCAACGCCAAAGCGAAGGTGCTGGCTTGGGGCTGGCTATCGTCAAGTCCATAGTCGAGGCCCATGAAGGAAACATCGCGGTGATCTCCGAACGCGGCGTCACGCGCTTCACGATCAGTTTACCCAGCATGGCTGATGTAGAGGTGAGTGCTACGGGAGAAAGTGATGAGTCAATTGACCATCGGTAAACTGGCACAAGCAGCTCGGGTCAGTGTCGAAACTATTCGTTATTACGAACGCCTCGGGCTTATCGAACAGCCGCTAAAGCCAGCTTAAGGATACCGCACCAACCCAAAAGCCACTCTGAAGCGGGTCTTCTTCATGAAATGAGCCCAAGAGCTAGGATCCACTTTGTAAGAAATCGATAATCTGTTGGCGCCTAGAGAATCGCATTGTCCGGGGTCGCCGTGAAGATCAGGATGATCATGCTGGTGTATCTCAACCAGTCCAGTGTACAAACGCAAGAGGAGTGCGATGCGTGAGGTTGCTCCGACAGAAGATACGCACCGTAATGCCATTCTGCACGGCCCCGGACTGCGGGTACGACTGGTTATGAGAGCAGCTCAATGGAGGCAGAAGGATATCCCGTGTGCCGACAGGAGCCGTGTTGTCAGGAATGCCAACAAACCAGTCACACACTTGACTCTATAGCTACCATAGGCATTATAATTGAGATTAATTATCATTAGCAACAAGCCAAGTAGAGATCTCGTTAATGCAGGCGCACTGGATATACCGTTTTATAAGCCCGAAGCAATTTGTTTTGAATGTCTCAGTACTGCTGCTGGGCTTATCGTGTTTGCTTCCAGCGACTAGTCAGGCCGAGATGAGTGATGACGGCTGGGCTCAGATGCGTCAATTGGCACAGCTGGCCGAATACATTGCTGTGGATTACGTGGAAGCCGTCAAAGATGGCCATGTGGTCAATGACGGTGAATATCAGGAAATGCTGGAGTTCTCCCAGCTCATTGTGACGAATATTTCTGAGATTCAGGATAAATCAGCCGACGCTGGCGACCTGACAGATCAGGCCAAGGCTTTACAGGAAGCCATCCAGAACAAACAGGCTATTGAAACAATTCGGCAAATGAGCGGCAGCCTGCGGGGTACGTTGTTGGCACTGATGCCGCAGTCGTCCCTGCCGGATCATCTGTTGTCGAAAGCGACCGTCAAAGGGTTGTATGAGAGCCAGTGCGCTTCTTGCCATGGCGCAGCCGGTGGGGGCGATGGTGTGATGGCCGAACAGCTGGAGCCAGCTCCAACCGATTTCACCAGCAAAGAGCGAGCCTTGAACCGGTCACTTCTGGGCCTGTACGACGCCATATCCAATGGCATAGACGATACCGCAATGCCGGCATTTACCCAACTGACGGAAGAGGAACGCTGGTCGCTGGCGTTCCATGTCGGCGGATTGGCATTTCAATCCGGCTCTGAAGTTACAGGCGAGGCACCCAGCGTCACCTTGTCACAGATGGTTAACCACACGCCGGTGCAACTCGCTGCTGAACATCCGGAGATGACGCAGCAGGCGATCGAACGGTTGCGCGCAAAGCCAGAACTGTTATTCCAGGAAACGACCAATCCTCTGAAAATCACCCGCGACCAACTGCTGCTAGCACAAGAGGCGCACCAGCGCGGCGATTATCAGACAGCACAAGCACTGGCGGTCAGTGCTTATCTGGATGGCTTTGAATTGGTCGAAAACAGCCTGGATGCGCAGGATAAAGCACTTCGCCAGACGCTCGAAGCCGATATGATGGCGATAAGGCAATTATTGAAGCAGGCTCAGTCCCCGGGTGAGGTGGAAAGCGCTGTGAGCCGGACGCTGGCAAGGTTGGATGATGCGGATCGATTGCTTTCGGAATCTACCTTGTCCAATGCGACCCTGTTCAGTGCCAGCTTGGTTATTCTGTTGCGGGAGGGGCTCGAAGCCCTGCTCGTGGTGATTGCCCTGGTGACTGTGCTGGTGCGAACCGGTCGGCGTGACGGACTTCGGTATGTGCATTTGGGTTGGGTAACGGCATTGGTGGCCGGTGTTGCGACCTGGGCTGCCGCGCAGTCCCTGGTGAGTATCAGCGGCGCCAGCCGCGAAGTCATGGAAGGGGTTGCGGCCCTTTTGGCGGCGGTCGTGTTGCTCTATGTCGGCATCTGGATGCACAGTAAAACCCATGCTGCCCAGTGGCAGGCCTATATCCAGCAGCACATCAACTCCCACCTGACTGCGGGTACCCTGTGGGGTCTTGCGCTGCTGGCATTTATTGCGGTTTATCGTGAAGTCTTTGAAACGGTCTTGTTTTATCAGGCGCTGCTGACCCAGGCTGCAGCCGCTCAATATTCATCCGTATTCAGCGGCTTTGTAGCCGGTACTGCTTTCTTGGCCGTATTGGCCTGGTTGCTGGTGCGTTACTCAGTGAAATTACCCATTGCCAGATTCTTTTCCGTCACCACCTACCTGTTGCTGGCCCTGGCGTTTATCCTCATGGGTAAGGCGATGTCGGCACTTCAGGAAGCGGATATTATCGGTATTACCCCATTGCCTGTCAGTTTTGAATTCGATTGGGTCGGCGTCAAATCCACCTGGCAGGGGATCATGGCGCAATTGTCGGTACTGGTGGTTTTCCTGGTCTTTCTGGGGCTGGCGAGAAGGCAGCGGAAAAATGCCCCTGTTGCAGAACGTTCAGGAGAGTTTTTGGAACCGGGTGTCACCCGCTCGAAACCGGAGTAGCCGACAAATTCCGCAATATGCCGCACTGCTCCACTGTCCGACGGTTTGAACAGCTGCGGCGCAGCATTCTCAGTTGCTCGTTCAGCTTGGTGAGCTCCTGGATACGCGCCTCTATCTGCTCGATATGCCTATCCATCATCCGATTCACGTCACCACATTGTGCGCCGGGGGAACGGCTTAATCCCAATAATTGCCGGATCTCCGGCAAACTGAGATCCAGGCTGCGGCAGTGCTTGATAAACAATAATTGCTCAACGGCAACTTCATCGTACAGGCGAAAATTACCTTCACTGCGTTCTGCGGAGGCAATCAATTGTTCCTTTTCATAATGCCGGATGGTTTGCACGGAGCAGCCAGTCACTTTCGACAGTTCGCCAATTTTCATCTCTCAATATTCCGATTGACTCTATAGTTGTTATAGAGTTTATAGTGACCGTCTGTACATCCTCAAGGGCTTTTTCAATGTCTGACCCGTGCAATGACGGCTGCCAGAACGCGAAGGTTGCCAATGTCCCCGCCTCTGGGATAGCGAATACTGATACGGCTTTTCAACATGGCTATGTCAGTGACTACCGGGTACCAAAAATGGACTGCCCGTCGGAAGAGGGGATGATCCGCATGGCCTTGGACAGTATTGAGCCCCGGGTTTTACTGGAGTTCGATACACCGAATCGGAAGGTGCGGGTATTCCATGGCGACAATGGGGCTGCCATCGAGGAGAGGATGCGCTCCCTGGGGCTGGGTGCCACGCTCGAAAAAACCACCCCGGTGGGGGAAGAGGATCTAGTCCTGGCCAGGGAGAAGGAAGAGGCAACCGCCCAGGTCGAAGCCGGTATACTGAAGTGGTTGCTGGCCATCAACGGCGTTATGTTCGTGGTTGAACTGACAGTAGGCTGGCTGGCGCAATCCACTGGCTTGATCGCGGATTCTTTGGACATGTTTGCTGATGCCGCCGTCTACGGCGTGGCACTATATGCCGTTGGACACAGTGTGCGGATGAAGCTGCGCGCGGCGCATTTGTCAGGCTGGCTGCAGTTGATTCTGGCGCTGGGAGTCCTGGCTGAAGTCGGGCGGCGATTTGTTTTCGGCAGCGAACCCGTATCCGCGTTAATGATGGGTTTTGGTCTTGTGGCCCTGGCGGCCAACGTCTGGTGTCTGGTGCTTATCGCAAGAAACCGGCACGGCGGCGCACACATGAAAGCAAGTTGGATCTTTTCCGCTAACGATGTCATCGCCAATGTGGGCGTTATCGTCGCCGGTGTATTGGTCGCCTGGACGGGTTCCCGTTATCCCGACCTGGTTATTGGTCTGATCATCGGGCTGATTGTGCTGAATGGCGCCCGGCGAATTCTGCAACTGCGCTATTAGTCTCTGGTCCTTTCTCGCTGCTCGGATTCATGCCGGCAGAATTCCGCGCCTTGGCGGCCTGTTGAAATAGTCTCCGTTCTTACCGGTGCTTATAGAGATTTTTCTGTCAACCATGCCCATAGGTGTGGGCATTCTTGTGCACGTGGTCCGGGTGTTCGAATTCCAGTGTCGAATGACTGATATTGAATTCCTGCTCCAGAGCCTGTTTTATCCTGTACTTGATACTCTCAAGCTGATCCCATGCACTTACCTCGATAATTACATGGGCCTCCAGCGATGCCTCGTGTTCGCCCATCTGCCAAAAATGTACGTGGTGAAGATCGATAACGCCTTCGACATTGGCCAGGGCAACAATGACAGCATCGGTATCGATATCCACCGGGCTGCCCAGCATGAGGGTTCTGATGGTGCCGCCGATTTCTGTCAGACCCAGGTAGAGAATATAGAGGGCAATGCCGATGGTGATGGCAGGATCAACCCAGCGCATGTCGTAGAGTAAAATAAGGGCCCCGCCAATGACCACGGCGACCGACGCGAGTGCATCCGACAGATTGTGAAGAAACAGTGCACGGATATTGACACTGCCTTTCTGCATCGAATACGTGAGCAACGCCGTCAATGCATCTACGACCAGGGCGATACCACCAAGCCAGACGACCCACCAGCCCTTGACTTGAGGAGGATCGATGATTCGTATACCACCTTCGTAGATCAGGTAGATCCCGATAATGATCAAGGTAGTGTAGTTGATGAGGGCTGCAACGATTTCAATTCGTCCGTAGCCAAAGGTCATCTTTGCATCAGCGGGGCGGCGCGCAATTTTTTGCGCGGCGAACGCGATGACGAGTGATGCCATGTCAGAGAAGTTATGCAAGGCGTCCGCGATAAGGGCGAGACTGCCGGCGAAGATACCTCCCCCGATCTGGGCGAGGGTAAGAAAGCCGTTCGCCCAGATGGCTATAGCAACGCGTTTATCCTTGGTCTCTGGGCGCATATGCACATGATCATGACTCATTGGATCGACCTCGTTTGGTGTCTATGTATAAAGGTGTATCTGCTGTATTCAGCTTACTCTATGCTTGGTCTCTCGCCCTCGGAATTCTATTTGTGGTGCAACACCAGACTTAAATTAATGGCAGGTGCACAATTTTACATGAAGTCAAAGAGCTGGATCGTGGTTTCCGGCAACAGCGTGGCTGCATGGGGCGCGACCTCATCCGTGTGGGAATAATCCGCGTCGAATTATCGGTATTGATCGAAAATACAGGATACCTAGACTGCCCCTTGATTCACAACAGATAATAGATCACCTGCTCAATGGGGGCAGGGGGCTTCTGGGCACACCAATTAATCATGGTTGGTGCCGATAACATGCTGGAGAATATTTTGATTAGTTGCCCCAAGTGTGAAGGGGTGTGAGTATGGTGCTACTATGATTTCCCTGATGATTGACCTAAAGGAGAAGCTCATGAAATGTCCAGTATGCGAGAGTGTTGATCTGACGATGGCCGATCGACAAGGTGTGGAAATTGATTATTGCCCCAAATGCCGGGGCGTGTGGCTGGACCGGGGGGAGCTGGACAAGATCATCGAGCGTAGTGCCGTAGAACTGGCGCCGCCACCACGTCGCGAGCCAGAACCCCGAGGCTATGACAAGCACGGCGGTTACGGCAAGCATGGAGGCCATGGCAAACATGGGTATCGCCGCAAGTCCTGGTTGTCGGAAATTTTTGATTAGACAGGTTTGTTCAGGCGGCGCAACTCGGGTGGACATGGGCCTGCCTGGTGTCACCGCGGCGCAGGATCCTTACGTCTGGACTTTGACCTGGGGCCTTGACGCGCACCGCGGTCATCTGGTGGTCAAGGATGCGATACGTTGTGTTGGCGGAGGTGAACGTCACCCTTAGAGGAAGCAAATCATGGGACATCATCTTTTCCGGCGACCCAAACACAGACGGTATCGCGACATGGGTGGGTATTATGAGGGCGATGACCATTCCGGCTATCGCGAACGCAGAGCCCTGCCGGTGCTGAATATTCCGACCTCGGTCATCGTGGCCGGGCTGGTCATATGGTCTGCGCTTTCGCTCGGCGCTTGGTGGCTGGTCGATCCGGTCCTCTCCTGGATCTCCGGTGCAGCCGGGCCACTGGCCGATACCGGAGCGGGGCTTGCGAAGTGGTTTGGCCTTGGGGAGGAAGCCACGGCTTTACGTGATGCGGCCAATATTGAGGGGCTGCTCGGCTGGGCGGGTGGATCGATTCATTTTCTTGTCAAGACGGTCGTTCTGCTGGTTTGGGTTGCAGGGCTGATCGCGCTGATTGCAATACCCGCTGTCCTGCGACGAGGACAACGGCGACAGTAGTGCCCGAAGACTGATCGGAACCACCTTGCGCATGACATCCGAACCTCCGGTCATGACCGGACCGCTTCTCTTTCTCGACCATGTCGAGAAATATGTGTTACGGCTCTCTGTCCTTTTCATTGCGGACAATGGCGAGTGCCCGGAGCCAATCGAAACGGTCCACGGCGTACATACAGCGGAAATCCTCGCGGAATACGATCATATGACCGTTTGGCGAGCACGCTTCGACCTGCCCGCAAACCGCTCGTCCTGTTATGCCTGGAACGGCCAAAGTTACTCCTTGGCAAGTGATTTTCGAGGCGATATACGGATCGCCTATGTGTCCTGCAACGGCGAGCAAATCGGCGATCTGGAGCGCGAAGGGTCCGAGCGCAATGCGATGTGGGCACGCCTGACAGAAGATCACCGGAACGCGCCGTTTTCCCTGCTGCTGCACGGTGGCGATCAGGTCTATGCTGACCAAGTCACCGAGGGTCACCCCCTGAGCGAGGACTGGCCCGAACATATCCCCAAGGATCCTTCGCGCGCCGATCTTGCCGATTTGCGCCATTATTTGCGCGAACGCTTCCTGGAGCGCTACGTGGCGCTTTATCGTGCGCCGGAATTTGTCTGGATCGCCGCGCGCGTGCCGTCTCTCATGCAGTGGGACGACCACGATATTTGCGATGGCTGGGGATCGCTACCGGGGTCGAAGACCGACACACCGGTCGGCCAAATCCTGTTTGATGTTGCCCGCGAGAGTTTTTTGACCTTTCAGCATGCCGCAGTAGATGGTGATCTGCCTGAACGGTTCCACGATCCTGCCGGGCTGCATCTGGGCTGGAGTGTTCGCACAGCCGGTCTGCGCCTCCTTGCACCTGATATGAGGTCGGAGCGTACGCGCCACGAGGTAATGGGGGACGGCGGCTGGAAGATGATTCGAGCTGAGGCCTCGACCCCGGTGCAGGGTCACACGTTCCTGATGTCCAGCGTGCCGTTGCTGGGTCCACGCCTGTCGGTGCTTGAGGCTCTGATGGTCGCCATCCCCAAAATGCAGAAATACGAGGACGATCTGCGCGATCAGTGGCAAAGCCGCGCTCACCGTGACGAATGGTGCGATATGCTTCGGGTGATCCGGGACATGGCGCTTGCCAACGGCCATGATGTCACGGTGCTTTCGGGGGAAATCCACCTGGCGACGCGTGCCACGATGAAGCTCGGCGCCGGTCGCTGGTTACACCAGCTGGTTGCCTCGGGCATTGCGCATCGCGCCCCGCCAAGGGTGTGGGCACGAATTCTGGGGGCCCTTGCACAATTTGGTGAATCGCCGCTCAAGGCGTGTCCGATCCGAATCCCATGTATCCCCGGTCAGAAGTCGCGCTATATTGCGGAACGCAACTATCTGGTGCTTGAGCGGCGTTCAGATATATGGCGCGCCCGTTGGGCTCTGGAAGAGAGCGGGATAACACCGCCCCTTATTCTGTGATAATAATCTTCACACATGTATGTAAGGCCGCTAGCGCGGTCGTCGGAGTTTGCGCAGCCGATGATCCAGCACCAATGACCTGTAAATTGTGTGTTATTACCTGCCTTTTTCAATCCGTCATTCACGTCAAGCAGAAGCTCGAACAAATGAACACGCCTTGTATCCCCATCCAGGAAGAGTGGTCCGAGAGTTTGTTCGATCCACTTCATTGGGAGCTTCCTGCAACGGCTTCCTGTTGTCTGGTTGATTACACCGACATTTCCGCATTGGATACCCTACCCACGGGTGTAACAGGTGGAGCAAAACGAAATGCGAGCAAGCGCAGTGCGTTGAACACGACGACAATAGTCGACCCTTCGTGAACCGCCACCGCAGGTCCAATCCCAAGACCGAGAATCGTCGCGGGAACCAGCAAGGCAACAACGCCCAGGCTGAACCACAGGTTCTGTCGAATGATTGAGCTCGTCGACCGGCTCAACGCCACGGCGAAGGGCAAATGGTTCAGGTTATCCGCCATCAGAGCCACATCGGCGGTTTCCAGCGCGACATCCGAGCCCGCCGCGCCCATGGCAATGCCGACTGTGGCGTTCGCCATCGCGGGAGCGTCGTTGACGCCGTCGCCAACCATCGCTACTTTAGCCTCTGCGCGCAGTTTTTTGATCGTCTCCACCTTATCATCGGGCATCAGATCACCGCGTGCCTCGTCAAGGCCGACAGCCCGCGCGACAGCGTCCGCGACCTGCTGATTGTCGCCAGAGATCATGATCATCCGGCGAATGCCGATCGTGCGCAGCGTCTCTATCACCGCCGGTGCCGCTTCGCGCGGCGTATCCATCAGCCCAATCACGCCAAGATATCGGTCGCCTTGGCGAACAACCATCGTGGTGCGGCCGTTCGCTTCCAATGCTTCTATTTGGATCTTCAGAGAAGGAGGAATGGCAGGGCCGCCAATCTCCGCGAACAGGTCATCCTTACCGATGTAGGTTGTCTCGCCCTCGACGTCTGCCACGACCCCGCGGCCCGTAATGCTGCGCAGGTTCAATGACTCGGCGGCAGGCGTATCGCCCAGGCGTTCGCGTCCACCCCTGACAACGGCAGCGGCGAGGGGATGGTCGCTCAACATCTCGACCCCAACCGCCACCCGCAGAAGCTCCTCTTCCGCTACGTCATCGGCCGTCACCACATCGACGAGCTTCGGCTTGCCTTCTGTCAGTGTGCCGGTCTTGTCGAAGGCGATGGCCGTCAGCCGCCCCAGATTTTCGAGCGGGGCACCGCCTTTGATCAGAACACCGCCACGGGCGGCGCGTGCGACCCCGCTGAGAACCGCGCTTGGCGTCGCGATCGCAAGCGCACAGGGGCTTGCCGCTACCAGTACAGCCATGGCGCGATAGAAGGTGTCGCTGAAAGGTTCGTCGACGACGAAGCCCGCAAACAAAAGCGCAACGGCAAGAACCAGAACCGCCGGTACAAAGATGCGTTCGAACCGGTCGGTCAGGCGCTGGGTGGGCGATTGGTTGGTTTCGGCCTCGTTCACCATCTTGACGACACGGGCGAGGGTCGAATCCGCCGACGTGCGCGTGACTTGAATTTCTAAGGCACCGCCGCCGTTGATCGTACCGGCAAAGACACGGTTTTCGGCATCCACGAGGTCGGGTTTTTCCGCGGCAACGGTCGCATCCCCGACGGGTGATTTGTCCACCGGCACGCTCTCGCCTGTGATCGGTGCTTGATTGACGCTGCTTTTACCCTTGATGACGAACCCGTCCGCGGCCAGACGCTCATTCGGCTTCACCAGCACAATGTCACCGACCCGCAAGGCATCGACGGCGATCTCTTCGACCTTGCCGTCGCGGCGTACGGTGGCGGTTTTGGGCGCCAGGGCACCAAGCGCTTCGATGGCCCGCTTGGCGCGACCCATGGCATAGCCTTCCAGCGCATGACCAAGACTGAAAAGGAACAGCAGCAATGCACCTTCGGCCCATTCGCCAAGAGCTGCCGCGCCCGCCGCCGCCACCAGCATCAGAAAATCAATCTCGAACCGGCCATTACGCACACTGTCAATAGCTTCGCGCAGGGCGTAGTAGCCGCCAAAAAAATAGGCGGGCACGAGGACGAACAGGGGCGCCCATGGCGGCGTCGCCACGAACTTCGGCAAAAGCCAGCCAATCAGCAAAAGCGCACCGCACAAGGCCACAAAAAAAAGTTCCGTTTGCGCACCAAATATGCCGCCATGCTCATGATCGTGTGCTTCGCCAGTCGGCTCATGGGGGCCGGATTCGTCTTGTACCAGCGACAGTCTCATGTTCTGAAGGGCATTACGCAGAGTGTTTTCATCCGTTTGCCTTCGATCAAATTCAATCCGCAGCGGCCCCTTGGCATTGGCCTCGGCCTCTACAACCCCTGGGAGACTGCGCAGCTGCGCGCTGACCGCTCTTGCCCGACGTTGATCCGGAATACCTTCAACCTGCCACACGAGGTGCCCGAACTGAGAGGTAATCTCTGCCCCGAACGCCTTGGCGACTTCGCGGACTCGTTCGAGCGAAAGCAATGCGGGGTCGTAATGAATACATAGCTCCATGCCCCCACCGCTTTCTGTACTGCGAAGGTGGGCGCTAGAGACACCTTCACGAGTTTCCAGGCTCTCGGCTAGCCGTTGTGCACAAGCCCCATGCGCATCCGGCGTGTCGGGAAGGAGGAGCGGGAGGTCAAGGCGAAGTGTTCTATCCATGGTTGCACATCCTATCTTTTGTTGAAACCAAAGCGCGACTGGGATCGGTACCTGGAATATGCTGCGAGACTAACCCAAAGCCGCAGGCACACAACGCTGCTGCCGCGCTGGCGATTGTTCTGCTCGCAAGCTGCAACTGTAATTTCCAAGCCAACTTCTTTCTCCAGTGTTTTTGTCTTTATCCGTTAAAGTAGACGTAGATGATATATTCTGCACCGAATTCACTGTTTGACACTTCTGCCCGGTGTGTGCGTCAGGTTGATAATAGCGCGACACCAATCGATATAGAGCACATGGGGCTTATGCAAGCGCAATACGAGCTGACGCGTGATTGTCTCCTCTACTGGTTTTCTACATGATATCCCTGTGTGATGTGTTCTTGGGCCTCACGGGCATCCAGTTCCCTCGTCGAGTTTCCTGTACGAACGAAATACCGTGCGACTTTTCCGTCTTGGAGGTAGATCGGAGCATACGCTTTTTCAACAACGATGCGGCAGACTTGGCGGTCGTCTATCACCGGAAACTGGCAGTGAACGAGCGTGCAGGCGTGCGCACCAAGCGTTGTGCGTACCAGGTCCATGATTGCTCGCTCAAAACCGTCCGTATTCTTGTGCCTCAAGGTTTGGCAGTCCGCCTCGATCCCGATAATTTGACCGTCATCGTCTATTCCGATTATTAGGCTGCCCCCGCAATGGTTCATTAATCCCACTATGGATTTGGCGACCACCATTTCAAGAGACTTGTTAGATTCCTGCTTACGCTGGTCCCACCGAAGCGAGGATTTGAATTCCAGACACTCGCTCTCACCTGCATCCACGAGATACAAGAGATTCATATCCAGTTCTTTTTCCAACCACGAAACGCGTCTTTGTTGTGCGTCGAGTGTGCGGGAGTAGGCGCTGATGACGATAGAGAATGAGGCACCAATCAACGCGAAAATGGCGTTCATGGGGACCAGTTCAAACCAAGCATTTGTTTGTAATCTAGTTATGGCAAAATCCCAGATACTTTCTGACGGAATATCGAACTGACTCTTGAATTCCAGAAAGAAAACTGCCGTGATCAGCGGATGTAACAGTAAAACGCCGAGGATAGCCCCTAGCGCGCCATGGAATGCTAATCTTCGAATGAATGGAGAGATTTGCTTTGGTGGTCTGCTCTTCATGATAGTTACTTAGTACTCCATGTGTCAGTTTTCGGTTAGTTAGGCGCGGTTTTGGATAATAGTTGCAATGCATCGGCGGTGTCCGTAACTTTCCATGAGGTCAAGGAGCTGGATTATCGTCTCCAGTAACATCCCGGCTGCGTGGCAGCCCGGCCAGGTCAGTGTGGGAATTAATCCCGGTCAATTATCGGCCTTTGGCCGAAGGCACAAGATCCACGGCCCGCTCTTGGATTGACAATAGCCGATGTCGGCGGTCTGTGAATTCGGTACTGGCGTCGCCAAACAATGCGGTTATGCGCTCATTTGGCCAGCGCGCAGGGATCACTGCAAAATACCGCCGATACTCCCGCCGCTCGCGCATGTTTTCAAACTGTTCCGCTGTTACCGCTCGAGCCCGCCCCTGAGAGTAAAAGCGCGCGGAGAATGGCAATTTATCCAAATATAGTAAGGGGCTGTCGGCGGGCCTGCTCTGGCGACTGTAGTAGTTGGCCAGGCTCTTCTCCGACTTGACGAGGGTTAAGCTGTTGCCGACAGTGATAACGACACTAGTCAACAGCAGCGGGGTGATAGCGGCAGCAGGTGCGCGCAGGCGCCCGGGCCACGACTGCGCACTCAGCGCCGAAACCGGTCTTGCGATCAGTATCGCCGCAAAGGGTAACGAAGGCAGCGCATACGTCCACAGAATATTGCCCGCGAGAGTAAAAAGTAGCAGCGGCCCCAGGGCATAAAGCAGTAACAGCAGCGTCATCCGGTCATTCAAAATGCGTTTTGCCGCCAATCGCCTTCTCACCGTGGCAGCAATGAGCATAAACAGGGCCAGTATCCCCCACGGGAAGCTGGCCATGAGCCAGAAAACCCAGATGGTGCCCCGTGGATATTGATGCGCACTGCCATAGAGATCCCCCGCCCAGCCGGGCACGACAAACCGGCGGAAGTGCTCGCCGACGAGGAAATAATCCAGAAATCCCGGGGTCTGGAGTTCCGCCAAAACATACCAGGGCAGTACCAGAACGGCGGTTATCAAGCCTCCCCGCAGCCACGGCAGCGCTTTCAAATCGCTGAGTTTCCCGCCTCGAAACAATAACCACAACACAATCGGAATTCCCACCAGCACGGCTGCCAGTGGTCCTTTGGACAACAGTCCGATGGTCAGGCCCAAAAAAAATAACCAGCGCCAGGCAAAGCCCTGTTCCTGCGTCGCTAGGCAGAAACTCACGAGCGAGAGTGTTGTCCCAAGCGCCAAGAAGGCATCCGTCATCACAGCGCCGGCGCTTACATAGGTCAGGGCCATACTGGAAAAGATCAGTGCCGACCAGCGGGCTACGTGACTGCCCCAAAGCTGCAAGGCGAGCCGCCATGTGAGATAGACCATGCCGATAGTGGCTAGCCACGACGGCAAGCGCAGGGCGAACTCTGACAGTCCAAATAATTTGATTGCCGCAGCCTGTGACCAGAATGACAGGGGAGGTTTTCCCCAGAATGGTACGCCCGGTTCGAACCAGGGGGTGATCCAGTCCCCCGTTTCTACCATCAATCGTGCAATTTCCGCATATCTCGGCTCCGTGGTATCGGCGAAAGGAAATATCGCCATACCGACAAAACGACTTAAAAGAATCGCTGCCAGAGCCAGCAGCCAATAGTTATATTTCGGCAACATTGTTAAACGGCTCCTGCTGGACTGATCGGATGCAGTATTTTGCTTGCTGGTTTTCGATAATTTCCTCGGCGATATAGATGGGTCTCTGCTTGGTCTCCAGGTAAATCTTGCCGATGTATTCACCGACTATGCCGATGCTGAACAACTGAACTCCGCCCAGTAAAGTGATGATGGACACCAGGGATGGATAGCCGCTGGTTGGATCTCCAACCAATAGCGCTTTAATAAAAATCCAAAGCCCCCAGGCGAGCCCTGAAGTGGCGGATAAAATTCCCAAGCCGATCGCCCATCGCAATGGCGATACTGAAAACGACGTCAACCCCTCAAAGGCGAGTCCGACAAGCGCCGGATAGCTCCACTTGGTCTCGCCAGCTACGCGAGGCTCCCGCTCATACTGTAGGGTGTGGGTAGGCATGCCAATCCATGCATATAGCCCTTTCATATATCGATTGCGCTCATTGAGGCTGAGTAAAGCGTCAATTGCTTTTCGGCTCATCAGCCTGAAATCACCGGTATCCACAGGAATTTCGGTACGGCTTGAGACATTGAGCAGCCGATAGAACAGGTGGGCGCTCAAGCGCTTGAGCCGGGAATCGCCGTTACGGCAACGCCGCTGCATCAGTACCACATCGGAACCGGATTGCCATGCATCGACCATGGCCGGAATATATTTCGGTGGATCCTGTAGATCCGCGTCCATCGCGATGACGGCGTCTCCGCCACAGTGCTCCAGGCCAGCGGTTACCGCCGCCTCCTTGCCAAAGTTACGGCTCAGCTTTAGCAATTTGATGCCCGGCATTTTGGATATCATCTGTCTCAGATATTCAGCACTGCCGTCTTGACTGCCGTCATCGACGAAAACAACCTCCGATTTCAGGGCTAGCGATTGGAGAATTGGCAGTAGGTTTTCAAGAAAAACGGGCAACATCGTGCGTTCGTTAAAGACCGGAACGACTATCGATAATAGCAGTTCACGGCGTGTTGCTTGCTGTGGATCAGATTGTAGGCTCATGGAATATCAAACTCCTATAAATTACAAAATTCAGTACTGCCACCAGCGCCGTGGTAGTTGCCTGTGCCGCGATAACGGGTAGATTCATACCGTGGTTCAGCAACGTAAAGAGGGCGAAGTTGGCGAACCATGCGAACACGCAGGAGCCCAGGTATCGCCAAAGTGTTCGACCGTGGCCACGCGCGTTGCGAAAAGCGAGTCGCCGCTGCAGGCCGTAGTTGGCGACAGCGCCAGCCACACTTCCGGCAGCTGTGGCCGTGACCGGTTGAACTGTCACGGCGATCAGAGATGCCATGAGCGCCCAGTGAATGGCGGTAGCCAGGCCTCCCGCGGCGAGAAAAGCCGCGAATTGGACACGAATACCGTCGGACATCGTTTATTTCTTCCTGTTTTCGTGGCTATCTCGCGCAGTGCCGATCAACAATGTGGTAACACCGCCTACAGCGGCAATCAGCGACGCTAACAGGATGCTGATCTTGGATATCTTGACCAATTCAGGGTCGCTAAATGCCAGGTTGGTGATGAACAGCGACATGGTAAATCCAATGCCGGCTATCATGCCCATGCCAACCACATGCCGCCATCTCAGTGAACTGTGCAATTCTGCTATGCCCAGCTTTTCACCGATTAACGCGAAGAGGCTTATTCCTAATGCCTTTCCAAGCGCGAGACCTAACAATATACCCAAGCCCAGGGAACCCGATACCACCTCCAATAAACTGACATCCAATTTAACGCCCGCATTAGCAATAGCGAAGACAGGGATAATGAAAAAGACGTTAAAATCAATTAGCGCATTTTCCAGTTTCAGTAGTGGTGGGCTTGAGTTTTCAGTGTCTTTTTTTATGGCTTCTAGAATTTTTCGTTGACGACTATCCTGGAATGGGTCACGGTTTTCTATGTCCGTCTCTTCCAGTGCCGCAACATTTCTGGCGGTGCGTTCTTTCAGGGTTTTACTGTCCAATTTGGGTTTTACGGGTATGGTGATGGCAATCAGTACGCCGGCAATGGTGGGGTGAACGCCTGAATTCAGAAAGCAGTACCACAAAGCGACGCCTCCCGATAGGTACCAAAAAAGATTTTTTACGCCAAGGCGATTGCATAGTATCAATAGAGTGAAAGTGCCTGCTCCTGCCCCTAAATATAACCAACTCAGGTCATTGCTATAAAACAAAGCAATGACGAGTATGGCTCCCAAATCATCGACTATAGCCAGTGCAACCAAAAAGATTTTAAGTTGCAAAGGCACGCGTTTTCCCAGTAATCCGATAATGCCTAAGGAGTAAGCAATATCAGTCGCCATCGGAATACCCCAGCCGGCTATATTTTCTGTGTCAACATTCAGGGCGACAAAAATCAGGGCCGGGACGACCATCCCGCCAAGCGCTCCCAAAAGTGGCATGGAGGCTTTCTTTAGGGATGACAATTCGCCTACCAGAATTTCCCGCTTCAGTTCCAGAGAAGCCACCAGAAAGAATATGGCCATAAGGCCGTCGTTGATCCACTCTTCGAGTGTCAGACGGAAAGTAAAATGCTCGGACAGCTCAAAAAGAAGTTCATCTTTAAGGTAGTGGTGATAAGCGTCTGCCCAGGGAGAATTACCCAACACCAGAGCGATGACGGTGGCTCCAATCAGAAGCAGCCCTCCGGCGGTTTCCCTGTCCAAAAACTTACGGCCAGTTGCTTTATAGGCTAGATCAATGCTGTTTCTTTCTACTGACTGGGTCATGGATTTACCTGATTTCTTCCGGCTCACGGTAACGGACTTTTGTATCGATAACTTTGTGGATTTTGGGCCAGTGTTTACTCATCCTTCTTGACAGCTTTCAGGAATTCTGCGAGGCCTTCTTCTGCCGCTTTTTTGTTCGGGAATGGCCCGATATTTTGACCTTCACGGGTTAAAAAATACCATTCACTGTTGATGGCGTGGATACGATGTGTTCGAAAGGAGGGAGCATTCTTCGGGTCAGTTTTTCGATGCTTGGGTGAATCACTCATAATCTTGTCCTGTCGTCATAACCCTGCACGGTAAAGCCATCCAAAACGGCTTGAACGGACTGTACAAGGTCATGAGTCACAGCTCCTGTTGAAGATAAATCATCAGGCGCAGAGGGAGCGACAGCTGAAATGGAACCCGCCCGCTTGAAGAGGGCGGGTTCTTTTCTCAGACAACCGTACTGTCCTCGGCACCGTCCTCGATCCGGATCGCACGATTGACGTCGCTGACAAAAATACGGCCGTCTCCTCGCAGTCCGGTGTGCGCCACGGTTTTCAGTACGCGGACGACTTCGTCCACGTACTGATCGTGACACACGATTTCCACTTTCACGTGCTTGACAAAATCCCCCGCGCCATCGATCGGGTTGACGGCGCTGGTATTGACTTTGCTGCGGCCGAAGCCGACAACGTGGGCGACGCTCATGCCGGTGACGCCCTGCACACGGTGCAGGGCCAGGGTCACGGCTTCCAGTTTGTGGTGTTTGATATAGGCTTTGATCTCTTGCATGACAATCACTCCGGGTTAATGGGATTCGCTCATATCAGCGGGTTTGTCGGCAAACCAGTGATACAGGGCGGGTATAACCAATAGGGTCAGGATGGTGGCGGTCACCAGGCCGCCGACCACGACGGTGGCCAGTGGTCGCTGCACTTCGCTGCCGGTGCCGGTGGCGAACAGCAGCGGGAACAGCCCCAGGGCAGTAGTGACGGCGGTCATGATCACCGCCCGCAGCCTTGCGCAGGCCGCCCGCACACTGGCTTCGGCAATGGAGACCCCGTCCTTGACCAGTTCATTCAGGTAACTCACCAACACCAGGCCATTTTCCAGGGCGATACCAAACAGGGCGATAAATCCTACTGAAGCCGGCACCGAGAGGCTCTGACCACTCAGCCAGAGGGCGACGATACCGCCCACCAGCGCCAACGGGATATTGAGCATGATCAGCAGGGCGTTGCGCAGGGATCTGAAGTTGACAAACAGCATCAGGAACACCAGCGCCAGGGTAATGGGCACAACGATCATCAGACGTTTGTTGGCCTGCTGCTGGAGTTCGAACTGCCCACCCCATTTGAGAAAATAGCCCGGCGGCAAATCCACTTGCTGCTTGATAGCGGCATCGGCCTCGGCCACGAAGGAACCGATGTCCCGGTCGCGGACATTGGTCTGGATGGTGATAAAGCGCTGATTGTTTTCCCGGGTGATCTGGCGCGGCCCCACCACTTCCTCAATGGCTGCCAGTTCCTCCAGGGGAATGCGCTGCCCGGCGGCGTTCTTGATAATGAGCTGCCCGATGACATCGGCCCGGTTGCGCGCGGGCTCTTCAAGGCGCACATAGATATCAAAGCGGCGGATGCCCTCGAACACCTGTCCGGCCTCGCTGCCGCCCACGGCGACGCTCAGGGTGCGCTGCACGTCGCTGACATTGAGGCCATAACGGGCAATAGCCTCCCGGTTCAACGAAATGCGCAATTGCGGCGTACCGCCGATTTGGTCGCGTTGAACATCCTGAGCGCCCTGCACGGTGCGCATCACCTTTTCTATAGCCTGTGCTTTCTCGACCAGCACATCCAGGTCATCGCCAAACAGCTTGGCGGCCAGTTCGGCCTTGGTGCCGGTGAGCAGTTCATCCACAGCGGCAGCAATGGGCTGGGTGAAGTTGAATTGCGCGCCGGGGAAATCCGCGAATTTCTCGCTCATGGCCGCATACAAGCCATCCAGCGTCTCCGCGCTTTGCCATTGGTCCTGGGGCTTGAGAGCGACAAAAATCTCCGCGTTGTTCACCGGATCGGCGTGGGCGCCGACTTCACCCCGACCAATGCGCGACACCACCTGGGTGACCTCCGGAAACGCTGCCATCAATTGCCGCTCGAATACGCCAATCGTCGTCTCGGCTTTTTCCAGCGAAATGGACGGCGCCATGGTGGCGCGGATCAGCAAATCCCCTTCATTAAAGCGGGGCACAAATTCCGAGCCCAGCCGCGGGGCGACAGCAACGCCGATGAGCAGGACCACTGCCGCTAGGGTCACGGCAATCCAGCGGCGTGCCACCATGGCCTCCACCAGAGGTTGGTAGCCTTTTAGCAGCAAACTGACAATGTCCTTGCGAGGTTTGTCGGGGTCTGTCTCGGGGCGCTTCATCAGCAGGGAGGAGGCCACCGGTGCCACGATCAGGGCAAAGAACAGGGATCCGAGCATGGCCACCGCTACGGTATAGGCCAGTGGCCGGAAGGTCGCCCCTTCCACCCCCTGCAAGGTGAACAGCGGCAGGAACACAATGATGATGATGCTGATGGCAAACAGAATCGGGCGCGCCACTGACTGGCAGGCCCGCGCCACCAGGTGCAGGCGCGATTCGTCCGGGGAGGATTCGCGCAACATTCGGTCGATATTCTCCACCACGACCACCGCACCATCCACCATCATGCCGATGGCGATGGCAATCCCGCCCAGCGACATCAGGTTGGCGGAGATGTCGAAGAATTTCATGGCGAGAAAGGTGAAGCCGACGGAGAACGGAATCGACAGCGCCACCACCAGGCTAGGTCTGAACCCGCCCATAAACGCCAACAGCACCAGCGCCACCAGAATAATGCCTTGCAGTAGTGCATTGATAACGGTACTGACAGCCGCCTTGACCAGGGTCGCCTGGTCATAATAGGGCTGCACCTCGATACCTTCCGGCAGGTTGGCATTGATGGTGGCCAGCTCCTCCTTGACGGCGCCGATCACCTGGGAGGTATTGCTGCCAATGAGCTTCAATACCATGCCCACGACCACTTCGCCTTCGCCGTCCTTGCTGGTGAGCCCGCGGCGGATTTCACCGCCGATGTCCAGTTCGCCCAACTGGTGCAGGTAGACGGGTGTACCGTCGATGGTTTTCACCACAATGTTGCGCAGGGCTTCAAGATCCGTGGCCAGACCCACCGATCGCACGATGTACTCCTCATCGTTTTTGACGATGAACTGGGCCCCGGCGTTGGCATTGTTGGCCTCGATGCGCTCCTTGATGTCGGGCAGCGACACGTCGTAGCGGATCAGCGCGTCGGGGTCGATACGCACCTGGAACTGCTTGACCTCACCGCCGATGGAAAGAACTTCGGTAACGCCCTTTACCGTCTGCAGGTTGAACTTGACGATCCAGTCCTGGATCTCCCGCAACTCGGTGTTGCTGTATTGCCCGCTGGTGTCCTCCAGCACGTAGAACAGAATCTGGCCGAGTCCTGTCGTGATGGGGCCCATCACCGGTTCGCCGAAACCGTCGGGAATAGCCTCCCGGGCCACCTGTAGTCGTTCCCCCACCAGCTGGCGGGCGAAGTAAATATCGGTGCCATCCTCGAAGTAGATATTGACCACCGACAAGCCGAAGTTGGAGATCGACCGCACATGATCCAGTTGCGGCAGGCCATTCATGGCGCTTTCGATGGGGTAGGTGACGTATTTCTCCACCTCCTCCGGCGCCAGGCCTTCGGTTTCCACAAAGACCTGCACCAACGCCGGTGAAATATCCGGGTAGGCGTCAACCGGCAGGGTGCGATAGGCGAAGTAACCGCCGATAAGCATCGCCAGAGAGATCACGACCACTAACAGTCGGTTCTCCAGCGCAAAACGAATAAGAGTATGCATACTGTGCTCCCGCGATTAGTGGTTGTGACCGGATTCGAATTCACTTTTCTGTAGCTGGGCCTTGAGCACGAAGCCACCCTTGGCGACATAGCGTTCACCCGCGTCGAGGCCCGCCAATATCTCCACCGCGTCGCTGTCACCGCGACCGAGCTTGGCCGGACGGGGTTCCCAGCTGCCGTCGTGCTGAACGAATATTGTGGGTTGGCCCTCCAGGTCGATAACGGCGGTTCTAGGTGCCACCACCTCTGCAGGAAATTCTCCCAGGGTAATCTGGCCTTCAATGAACATTCCCGGCTTCCAATCATTGTCAGGATTGGCCAGGAAGACCCGCGCCAGGCCTGTGCGGGTGGCCTCGTCTACCAGCGGCGCCACATAGTCCAGGCTGGTCTCCACGGGTGCAGGGCCATGGCTGGTAGTGATTCGCACCGGCTGTCCGGTTTTTACCAGCGGCACCTGCTTGGGATAGAGGGCAATATCCACCCACAGGGTGGACAGGTTCGCGACCACAAAAGCGGTATCGTCGGGCGCCAGGTGTTCTCCCAGGGTGACGTGGCGTTTGATAACCACGCCGTCGATCAGGGATTTCAGCTGAAAGCGAGACAGGGTCTCGGAGCTCTCGGCCACGGCGAGCACATCGCCGGCCTTGACCCGGTCACCGGTTTTTGCCTGTACCTCGACGATCTTTGCCGCAAAGCGGGGCGTGATATGGGCCACGGCCTCCTCGTTGAGTTTCACCTCGCCGGGCAGCGAGACCTGTTGGCGAATCACACCGGCTTCAGCAGTGTCGATTTCACCACCAAAGTCCCGTAGCAGGTCGGCGCTAAAAGTCAGCTCGGGCTCTTCGTCTTCATGGCCTTCATGACCGGCTTCTTCGGCATGGTCGCCTTCATCTTCAGCGTGATCTTCCCCGGCATGTTCCTCTTCCGAGTGTTGCTTTTCATCTGCGTGCTGAGCGCCTTCTTCGGTGTGAGCGCCTTGATCTGATGGGGCGGCGATTGCGCTTTGAGATGCCATGGCAGCAAGCAGCAAGCCGCCCATTAAATAATTCAGTAACTTGTTCATTGTGATTCATCCTGTGGCGAAAGAGACGCTTTATCATCGATGCTGTCCAGCGTGGGCAGGCGCAGATTGGACCGGAAATCATTGGCCGCGCCGGTGGGGTAGAGTGACTGACGCTCCCCCGTGAGCGGCTGGCCGGTCAAGGTCTCCAGGGTGATAAGGGTTTGGTGAAAATCGGTGGCGGCGGCAACCGCCTCGGTTTCGAAGGACAGCAACTGGCGCCGGGCTTCCACCAGTTCCAGATAGGAAAAACGCCCGTCGCCGTAGCCTTCCTGAATCAGCGCCAGTGCCTGCTGTGCCTCGGGCAGTATCTGCTCACGTAACAGGGTAACCCGCTCGCGAGCCTGTTCCAGTTGGGCGAAGGCATTGCGCAGTTCCGTAAAAACCTTCACCCGGGTGGCTTTCTCTTCGAGATCCAGTTTCGCCAGATCCTCCCGCGCGGCCCTGATGTCGCCCTGGTTGCGGTTAGAGACGCCAAGAGGCATGGAAAACGAAAAAACCACACCCGTATCGCCGGTGCCTTCGACCCGTCTGATGCCCGCGCCGACTTCGATGTCCTGTCGGCCCCGGGCAATCGCCAGGTCCAGTTCGGCCTTACGCAGTCTTTCCAGGGTCATAAACCGTTGCAGCTGCGGCGCCTGTTCCAACTGTCGTTGGATGCTGACAAACTCAGGCGTCGGCGCCAAGGCAAAGAGTTCGGCCTCGACGCCGGTAAAATCCGCCGAGGTTTCGCCCCATAGACTCGCCAGGCGCCGCTTGGTATTGCCCAGGCGCACGGTGAGATTGCTCACCGCCAGCTTGGCCTGCATCAGATCCGTGCGGGCACGGCTCAGTTCCGCCCGACTGGCGCTGCCTGCGTCAAACCGCCTTTGCGCGACGTTTTCTGCGGTGCTGGTAAACTCCACGACTTGCCGGGCAAAGGCCAGTAGGCGCTGGGTTTGTGCCACCTCCAGGTAGCGGCTGGCCGCCGCCGACAGTGCGTCGAGGCGGGCCAGTTCGTAATCGCGCTCGACGGTTTGGCGACGCCACTGGCCGACATCCCGGCGCAGAGGGCGCTTGCCGCCCATCTCTATGATTTGGCTGAGCGCCAGGGTGGTTTCCATGGCATCGGTGCCCGAGAACTCGCCATTGCCGGCAATATTCTCGACCTCGAGGGAGACCTGTGGGTTGGGTCGAAACCCGGCCTGGAGAGCCCGCGCCTCGGCCGCGCGAATATCGTAGGGATAGATCGCCAATTCGGGGTTGTCATTTAGCACCCGGGCGAAGGCCTCGGGTAGGGTCAGTGTTGTCGGGTCGCGGTCGGCGGCCTGGATAAGCCCGGACAGGCTTAGCAGCGCGCCGCAAATCAGCAGGCGCGTTGTCCGGATTATCAGGCTTCGGCCTGAATCCGGACGCAAACGGAATAGCATGGACATGAATTACCTCACGTAAAGATTTTTGAAAAATCCTGGTGCCGGTCGATGACCGGAAAGTGAGGTTAGGCTATGGGCGGTCGGAGTATCGCAGCGATGTGGGGAGAGGGGTGGTCGACGGTATAGCGTAGTGTGACCTGGTTAGATGAGGCAGTCGGCAGCGTGGGCAGCGGCATGGACAGCAGCATATGAGAGCCATGGCAATGGCAGGAGTGGCAATGGCCGGGCGGTGTGTTGTGGTCTGATCCCGGTGACGGGTCTGTCGCTTGGGTTGAACCGTCTCCCCCGGACATATCCGCCAACTCATGGGGTTGGTGATCCGAATGGATGGGCAATACATCAGCGGCGATGGATAGTGATTGCACTACCATCAAGACCGCAAACAGTATTAGCGTCCAGTTTTTTGCCATTCGGTTATCAAGTGACCCCTGTGTGAAGAGAGCAGAAGTCTACCATAAATCAAGGTTCGGTCAACTTAGTCGTGCAGATTCAATACATCTGAGACAAATCTAGCGGTAATCTCCCCACTTATAACGGGCCCGATAAGTAGAGGGTTAAGCTGCTTTTAGCAGCTGATCTGTTAAGTATCACCTTGTGCTTCTGCAACCTCAAATTCGCACTTCTATTTCCCATTTCACTCTATTCCCTTTATCCGACAAGTCATCTGATCAAATGATATTAATTCTTATTCATATTGCAAATAAGAATTAATATCATTTATTATGGCGCCGATCCGTCCCGGTCACTCCCCGGGCTGTCGACTCAAAACATTCTGACTTTGAAAAACGGGAACACGCATGAATTGGAGAAAACCTGCCGCCTATATTTTTACGGCATGCAACACCCTGGCTGCGAGCGGCGTCTTTGCCGACGTCAATAAAGTGGAAGAAGTGATCGTATCCGCCAGCAGAACCAATAAACCGATTACGGCCATACCTAACACGGTAAAAGTGATTGACCGGGAAGCCCTGGAGGCACAGCTGGCCACCAGTACCAGTCTGCTCGACGGGCTTAGCTTTGCTGTCCCCAGCCTGACGCCCGCACACCAGAAAATGACCAGTAATGGCGTGACGTTGCGGGGCAGAACACCCCTTTACATGGCCGACGGTATCCCGCAGTCAACACCGCTGCGCAACGGCGAGCGCAGTGGTTTTACGATTGATCCCGCCTTTATCGACCGTGTCGAGGTCATTTACGGCGCCAATGCCATTCAGGGGGTGGGCGCCACCGGCGGTGTCATCAATTACGTGACCGTTGATGCGCCGGAAAGTGGTGATTTGCTTCAAAAGATAGCAACGAGACTGACCAGTGATAACTTCGAAGCCGATGGCTTTCATTACAAGCTATCCGGGTTGTTGGGCAAGAAATTCGACAATACGGATGTGGTTTTTGGCGTCGCTCACGATGTCCAGGACCTGTACTACGACGGCAACGGTGATCCCATAGCAGTCGACCCTATCCAGGGTGACACCATGGATAGCCGAACCTGGAACATTTTCACCAAGGCCGGGATGGATCTGGACGAATACCAGCGCATTGAGGTGACAGGCAATTATTTCGACCTGGACGGTGATGGTGATTACCGCGTGGTTGATGGAGATGCACTTGCCGGTATTCCAGCCACCTCCGAGAGCGGAAAGGGTGAGGGTGATCCCACCTACAACGAGGCCCTGAACCTGTCTGTGGCCTACAGTCACGCCAACCTGTTTGGGGGCGAATTGACCCTGCAGGGTTTCTACTATGACTTCTATGCCCTGTACGGCGGTGGCACGTTCCCCGCGTTCCAGGACCCGGCCATCGCTCCGGCGGGTACCCTGTTTGACCAGTCCGCCCTCAGTTCGGAGAAATACGGCACCAAGCTGACCTTTGTTCGCGACAACACCTTCTGGAATGGACTGCAAGTGGCGGTGGGTGTCGATTATCTGCGCGACAAGACCTATCAGGAACTGGCGCAAACGGACCGTTTGTGGGTGCCGGAAATGATCTACAAGGGTTGGGCGCCCTTTGTGCAGCTGGAGCAGCGCCTGGTGGACGACCGCCTGCGTCTGTCATTCGGTGGTCGCTTCGAAAATGTTGAACTGGAAGTACCGGATTTCACCACCGTTGCCGGGGCCAACAACACGTTTGTTGAGGGTGGCGAGCCGAGCTTTGAAGAGCTGCTGGGCAATGCGGGCATCGTTTTTGACGTGACGGAAGACCTGACGGTTTTTGTCTCCTACGCGGAAGGTTTTACCATGCCCGACGCCGGGTTGATCCTACGGGGTGTAAATATCCCGGGGCAAACCATTGACGAACTGGTCGACCTACAACCCGTCGTGGCTGACAACCTGGAAACCGGCATCAATTACCGCCGGGGTGGGTTGGACATAGCGGCCAGTTATTTCTGGTCGGATTCAGACCTGGGGTCTCGCATCCTGGTGGTAGACGGTGTCGGTCAAATCACCCGGCAAAAAACCGAAATTGAGGGACTCGAAGTATCAGCCGCTTACCACTTCGACTCAGGCGTCAGCACTGGAATCGCCTACAGCAAGTTGGAAGGCCGTTTCGACAGCGACGGCGACGGTTCAGTGGACAAGGATCTGGATGGCCGCAATATCGCGCCGGATCGTATCAATATCTATGTTGAAGCCCCCCTCGCTGCCAACTGGCACGGCCGTTTGCAATACTCAAAACTGTTGGATCGGGATTTCGACGGCGGCCTGCCTCAGCACGATTTCGACGGTTACAGCGTAGTGGATGCAGTAGTTTCATACCGGGATGCAAGCCTGGGGAACTTTACCCTCGGCATCGAAAACCTCCTCGACGAGGATTACATCACCTACTATTCGCAAACCCTGACCTACGTGAATAACAGCACCTATTTCGCCGGCCGTGGGCGGGCCGTCAGTCTGGGGTGGCAGAAAACATTCTAAGTGAGAACGTTGCTGACCCTTCATCGATGGGTTGGAGCTGTATTCGGGCTGGCTCTCTCCCTCTTCGGGCTTTCCGGCGCACTACTGGTTTGGAAAAACCAGTGGTTGCGCTGGACCCTGGCAGATGAAGCCGGGGTTCCCGCAACGGGAGTTGAGAGTCTCCCCCGAATTGTGGAACGGGCGTTGCAGGAGAGCGACGGCGAAGCCAGGTATGTTGTGTTTTCCAGTCCTGAGCTTGCTGTCAATCTGGTTTCCACCGGACGGCAGACCGGCTTTTACAGTGATAACCTGGGCAATGTCATAACCCACTGGGCATCCCGACTGGAGCGACTGGAGTTGTGGCTGTTTGATTTACACCACGATCTTTTGCTGGGGCCCAACGGAACAACCCTGGGTGGGTTGCTGGCGTTACTGGGCCTGTTTTTTACCTTGAGTGGACTTTTCCTTTGGTGGCGAACCCGGCGGCACTTTTCCTGGCGCCTGTGGCCAACGTCGTTTTCCCGGCGGGATCTGGCCAGACACCACCGCAACCTTGGCGCGCTGTTTTCGCCGTTATTGATAGTGGTAATGCTCACGGGCCTGATGATGGCCTGGCGCCCGGTGGCGCTGTGGCTGTTATCGCCGTTTTCTTCCGTTGACGAGATGCAGGCCGCCGTCGCGCCTCCAGCTGTTTCCGGGAGTGATTTCGCAGACATTGACTGGGCAAACATTATCACCCGGGCACAACAAGCGTTTCCAGACGCGAGCCTGCGCCTGATTTCGATACCGCAGACTACCGGTGATCTCGTAGGGCTGAGAATGAAGCAGCCGGTAGAGTGGCTGCCCAATGGACGGACGCTACTCTGGTTTGATCCGCAGACCGGCGATCTCATCGAGTCGAAGGACGCGCTTACAATGCCCCTGGGGGTCCGGGTGAATAATCTCGTCTACCCGGTCCACGCCGCCAAGGTCGGCGGCATCGTTTATCAATTAATAATGACCCTGGTAGGGTTGGTATTGACGATGCTGGGGAGCCTTGTGGTTGTCAAGTTCTGGATGGACCGCCATAGGATCAGCGTTCCTCCCAGAATTTGAGTGAACGGCTACGGGCATAGAGTCTGATGAGCTGAATCGCCCAGGCCAAATATACTTGCGCCGTTTACTGGGTGGCTAGCGCATTTTTACTGTCTTTGGACTTGGCACATGCCATTCCAGTAGTTTTGGTAATCGATTGCCCGGCATCTCCATCATTGAGCAACTGTTTCAAACCCCTCGTGGAGGGATGCGATCAGCGGGCAGGTGACACTGTCCTTCTGGGTACAGCACTCCTCGACGAGTTGGTCGAGCACGCCTTCAATTTGCTGAAGACTGCGGATCTTGTCTCGCACGTTGCCCAGCTTGCGCTCGCCCAGTGCTTTGGCCTCGTCGCAATGGGTGCCGTCTTCGAGTTTCAGCAGTTCTCCGATCTCCTCCAGGCTGAATCCCAGCCATCGCGCCCTGCGGATGAATCGAAGCCGTGCCAGCGCGACGTCGTCGTAGCGGCGAATCCCGCCTAAGGGCTTTTTCGGCTCCGTCATCAGCCCCAGCCGTTGGTAGTAGCGAATGGTTTCGACGTTTATCTCTGCGGCCTTGGCCAGACTGCCGATGGTCATGGAGGTGGATTTAGAACCGGACACGATGCTTGACTCCGTAGTCAACTACGGAGGTAAGCTTGCCACAGTGGTGAATAAAACAACAGGAGGTTTGCCCATGCCTGAATCCAAACCGGGACGCGGTTCGCTGCTTGCCGGGGGTGTCGCAGCCTTGCTGGCCTCTGCCTGTTGCACGGGACCGTTGGTGTTGGTGGTGCTGGGGTTTTCCGGCGCCTGGATCGGCAATTTAACCGCATTGGAACCCTACCGCCCCTGGTTTCTGGCGGCCGCCTTGGTGGCCATGGTGTTGGCCTGGCGCCAGATATACCGGCCGGCCAGGGCTTGTGAACCCGGCGATGTGTGCGCTGCACCCAGGGTGCGTGGCGCTTACAAAGCCGCCTTCTGGTTCGTAGCGTTACTGATCGCCATCGCCGCGGTGTTCCCCTATGTCCTACCCCTGTTTTATTGAGAGACCAGAAATGAAAAAGTTCTTGCTTGCAAGTTCACTGTTTGCCCTGTTCAGTCTGCCCCTCTGGGGCGAGGAGCAGACCGTCACGCTGGATGTGCCCGGTATGACCTGTTCCGCCTGCCCGATCACCGTCAAGACCGCGCTCAATCGGGTTGACGGTGTCAGGGATGTCGATGTCAGCTTCGAGCGGCGCGAAGCCAGGGTCACCTTCGAGGACACGCAAACCTCGGTCACTGCGTTGACGGAGGCCACGGCCAACGCCGGTTATCCATCTACTCTCAAACAAAGCGCGACGGATCAGAAGTAATGAGATTGTAGGGTAATTTTCGGATAGGAAACTGTCATGAGTGAAGCGCAAGCGATTCACATTGCTGTCATCGGTACCGGCGGTGCCGCTATGGCTATGGCACTGAAAGCGGTGGAACGCGGCGCCCGGGTAACCGTGGTCGAGCGAGGCACCCTTGGTGGCACCTGCGTGAATACCGGATGCGTACCGTCGAAAACCATGATCCGAGGGGCGCATATCGCTCACCTTCGACGCAATAGCCCCTTTGACGATGGGCTCGGCGCCCGGGCACCGCTCGTAGATCGTGCCAGACTGTTGGAACAACAACGGGGCCTGGTAGAAGCGCTGCGCGAGGCTAAATATGCCCGTATTCTACGTGACAACCCGGCCATTACCCTGATCCAGGGAGAGGCGCGATTCGTGACGGCCAATGTGCTCGCCGTCACCACCCCGGAGGGCGGAGTGCGGCGACTCAAATTTGATCGGGCATTTATCGGCACGGGTGCGCGGCCGACGATCCCACCCATTCCCGGGTTGGCCGATACGCCGTACCTGACTTCCACCTCCGCCTTGTCGCTTCCCGTCATTCCGAAGCAACTGTTGGTGATAGGGGGGGCGGCGGTGGCATTGGAGCTTGCCCAGGCCTTTGCGCGGCTGGGCAGTCAGGTAACCATCCTGGCGCGTAGCCGACTGCTTTCCCGTGACGATCCGGCTGTAGGCGATGCCATTCGGAAGGCATTTGAGCAGGAAGGCATTCGGGTATTGCTGCGGATCCAGGCCAACCGGGTCGATTACGCCGATGGCGAGTTCATACTGGACACCAACGCGGGTAAACTGCGAGCAGAGCAGTTGTTGATCGCCACCGGGCGCACACCCAATACCGAACGGTTGAACCTGGAACAGATCGGCGTAAAGACAGTGCGTGGTGCGATTCAGGTGGATGAGCGAATGCAAACCAACGTGCCGGGTATCTATGCGGCAGGCGATTGCACCGGCCAACCGCAGTTCGTCTATGTGGCCGCCGCCGGAGGCAGCCGAGCCGGGGTCAACATGACCGGTGGAGAGGCCATGCTCGATCTCGGTGCCATGCCGGCGGTGATTTTTACCGATCCGCAGGTGGCTACCGTTGGCTTGACGGAAGAGCGGGCGACCACACAGGGCTTACTGGTCGATACTCGCGTGCTCAGTTTGGACAGCGTGCCGCGCGCCTTGGTGAATTTCGACACCGCCGGCTTTATCAAGATGGTGGCCGAGCGCGACTCAGGGCGGCTGCTGGGAGTGCAGGCAGTTGCCGCCGAGGCTGGAGAACTGATCCAGACGGCAGTAATGGCGATGCGGGCCAATATGACCGTGCAGGAATTGGCTGAAGAGCTGTTTCCCTACCTGACCATGGTGGAAGGGCTCAGGCTCTGCGCCCAGACTTTTACCAAGGACGTGACTCAATTGTCCTGTTGCGCCGGGTAAGGCTGCGTTCCCGGCTCAGTCAGCATTCCTGATCAGGCGCGGCAGCCAGCGTAGAAACGCCACCATGCCGAACAACTCGACCAGGGATTGGAAGACGATGACGATGACGGCGGCACGCCAGGGCTCCGGTAGTGACAGCGCCAGCGGCAGCATGACGAAGGAATTGCGGGTGCCGAGACTGAAGGTGAGGGTGCGGCCGATTGTGGATGTGAACCCGAATAGCTCACTGAGCCCCTTGCCGATAATGGCGGCCGCAACCAGGTAAAGCACAAAAACCACAAGCGCCGACCACAGCAGGGCGCCATTGTCGATCACCAGGCTGACCTGGGAGCCGGCAATTAGAAACACCACCAATGCCAGCAACGGCACGGGCAGCCACCCAAGCCAGTCCACCAGTGTTTGCGCGCGCGGGTGTTTTTCCGTCAACCGTTCGGTTAACCAGGCCAGGATCAGCGGGGTGACAATCAATCCGAAGAAGGCTGGCAGCAAGTGGCTGCCAACCGCCAGCTCAATGGCGATATTGCCCATGAAGAGCCAGATATAAATGGGTAGCAAAATGAGCTGGACCAGCAGAAGGATCGGCGCGGCCGCGATGGCCCGGGCACCGTCCCCACCACCGAGATGGGTAAAACTGATAAACCAGTCCGTACAGGGTACCAGCAGTACCAGCAGCACGCCGAGACGAATCGCGGGATCATCCGGTAACAGCCACAACAGAAGACCAACGACCACCGGTATCAGGATAAAATTGCCCGTCAGCAAAGCGGCCAGAAAGCGGCGATCACGAAATGCCGACCTGAGGTGTATCAGTGGCACCTGAGTGAAAGTGGTGTACAGGAGAACGCCCAGTGCGGGCCAAAGCAGCGCTTCCCAATGACGGGTCTGCTCTGGTGACATCCAGCCGATGGCCATGCCGGCCAGGATGGCAACCAGGTAAAGCCAGACCTGATATCGCTCCAGTTGTTCGCGCATTTAAAGCTGTTCCTGCTGTTTTTCGAGGGCACGATAGTATCATTGGTGCGCAATGAAAGCGCTTGAGATGGTCTGCGTAGTATCAGGATGTAATGAGCTTTGGAGATTGGGTATCTTTTCGCTGATTGGAAGTTGCGAGCGAAGTTAAGCGTTCCTTAATGCGGGTCGTTTTTCTGATCCGGTGGTTTTCGGCTCAGGTAGATGAATCATTCAGGAAGTAATGAGAAAAACCGCGTATTCTCAAATAATCGATAAGGCTGTTACTGTAATTGATGGGCAACCTTGGCGTCTGGTGATTTCGTAGTCCATACGCAACCGGACATTCTATACCTGGGCAACTTGAATAACAGGTTGCCCCGGTTCCGAGAATGGTAGACGTTGGATTAATCAACGAGTATTGAATAGTCGATGTCAAAGCAAACCCGACTCGGCAAACGAGAAGGGCACACCGTCACCAATGATAAAATGATCCAGCACCCGCACATCAATGTAAGCCAGGGCTTCCTTCAGTCGTGTGGTGATGGCTCTGTCGGCACTGCTGGGCTCGCAGACTCCCGACGGATGATTGTGGGCCAGGATCAACGCACCGGCGTTCAACAGAAGTGTGCGCTTGAGTACCTCGCGAGGATACACGGAAGCCCCGTCGAGGGTGCCGGTGAACAGGCATTCAAAGGCGATCACCCGATGTTGCGTGTCGAGGAAGATGGCGGCAAAGACCTCGTGGGGCTTGCCGGCCAGTTTAAGGCGCAGGTACTCCCGCACCGCGTTGGGATTCTGCAGTGCGGTCTCCCGTTGGAACAGGCGTTGTTCCAGTAGGGCAATGGCTTGCTCAATGATGCGCTCTTCCCGCCGACGGGTGTCGGATAAACAATGGGGTGTTGCGTCAATGGGATCAGTGATTGCTAAGGATGTGGTCATGGGAACCTCCGGAAAAGTGATGGAGGGTTCCCTCCCAAAGGGCTGGGCCCTCCGGGACATGGGATCAATGGCATCCACTACCGCTTGAGCAGTAGTCGCTCGCTGGATCGGATGCGGTGCGAGCGGGGTTGATCAATGCGGTGTGTCCGCATCACAGCCTTGCAGATCGCGGCTGTTTGGCATGTCGCTGACCAGAGTCAGCCGGCATTCGGTGTCAGGTCATCCAGGGGCAATGGGGCGATGCCCCGAGCCTCGTCAATTTTTTTCGCCACCCGCAGGGCGGCGTCCAGTTCACTGATGCCGTGTGCCTGCATCAGTTGGTAGCGTTCGGCCTTCTCCTCCGGTTCGGTCATCGCCATGGCCAGGTACAGGCTGGGTGGCACCGCCCGAAACAGGAGCTCCATGGATTTGGACAGGATCACGCCTTCCGAAAACTTGCCAGCTTCCTTGCGGGCGGACAGCATCAGCGCTTTCTGGGAGGGGGTGAGTTCGCGGAAGCGGGCGATTTTCTCGACCTCGTCCGGGGGCATCGACAGGCAGATCCACCACTCGATCATGTTGAGCATGGTTTCGGCTTCTTTCGGCAGGTCGTCCAGATTTTGGGTCGCCAGCCAGAACCAGGCGCCCAGCTTCCGCCACATCTTGGTGATCTTTACCACATAGGGTGCGAGGAGCGGGTTCTTGGTAATGATATGGCCTTCGTCGGTCACGTTGATGATGGGACGCCCCAGAAACTGATCCCGCTCGGCGATGTTGTTGACGGTATTGATTAGTGAGATATAGGCGATGGAGAGCTGGGCGTTGTAGCCTTCGCGGGCGAAGGTGGCCAGATCCACAATGGTGATGTCCGCCTCGGGCCAGGGGGTGCCGGGGCGGTTGAACATCTGGCCATCGATGCCCTGGCAAAACAGTTCCAGCGCGTCGGCCATTTCCAGTAAGCGAGCCTGCCGGATTTCGGGTAATGCGGTGCCCCGGCTGCGTTCCCGCAGGGCATCGCGTACATCCTCCGTCAGCACGGGTCGCCCATCAGTGGCGCAACGGTGGGCGGCATCCAGAATGCACTGGCGGATCAGGCTGCGGTCGGCGCGGGTCATTCGCGCCTCCTCCTTGTCCTCGCCCCCGGTAATCATCAGCCGGGCGGTGATTTCCAATTCGCCCAGTACATCCCGCTGTTCATCACCCTGGTCGTTATCGGTGTTCCGGTTGTCGTCAATGGCATCCGCGTCCAGGGTCCAGACCTGGCTGGGCGTGTCGACCAGGCGCTTGGCATCTACAAAGGGCGCCAGACTCACGCCGGCGCCGGGCGCGAGTTTGACCCGGTGGACGGAAAGTCCCAGGCGTTGGGCGAAGTCGCCAAACAGTCCGAAGGAATTGCCGGCCTCGACGATAAACAGCCGTGGCCGGTAAATGGCGGTCACCTGGTTCAGGATATTGTTCAGCGTCGCACTTTTACCCGAACCGGTGGGGCCGAAAAGAAACAGGTGGGCGTTCATCTGTCGATCCAGCCGGTTCAGTGGGTCGAAGGTGACGGTTTCGCCGCCGCGATTGAAGAAAGTGATGCCGGGGTGGCCGGTACCCTGGCCGCGGCCCCAGAGCGGCACCAGATTGGCGGCGTGCTGGGCAAACATCAGTTGGGTATACCACTGGCGTTTGTCCTGGGCGGGGTTGAACACCGCGGGCAGCCAGCGCAGATAACTGTTGAGGGGGGCGACCTCGTCCTCCTCCCGCACCGGCTGCAGTCCCGCATTGAGCATGACGTTGTTGAGCTGCACTCCACGGGCCTCGAGTTCGGCTTGGTCCCGTCCGCGGAGATAGAAAGCCATCGCCCCCTGGTAGAGTTTGTGGGCCCGGCCAATAATGGTCCGCGCCTGCTGCACATCCTGCCGGGTATGCTCCGAAGACAGGGTATCGCCCACGGCCTTGCGGCCCAGATGATTGAGGCGGGATTCCAGGCTGTCTTGCGGTGTGGCCACCAGGGTCAGGCAGAGGATGGTGTCCTCCGGCATCTGGTCGAACAGCGCATTGATCGCATCGCCGCCTTTGCGGGTCTCCCCGGTTAGATGACCCGTTGCGGGGGGCATACGCAAGCGATCCAGGGTAACGACCCGGTGGGGCATCCTGTTGAACCACCACAAACCGTTGTCGATATCCGATCGGGGTTGTTCGAAGAACAGTCGTTGTGCGAAATCCCGACCACTGGCCAATTCGATCTCATCGCTCTCTCCCTCTTCGGGATAGCCCGCGAGCTGGTAAAAACGCTCGCGGTCGGCGAGGGAGTCCCCCAAAAAATCCGGTTGCGGGTTGAACCAGCGCAGTAGCCAATCGTGGATGTCGGCGGCGGACTGGCGGTGCGCACGAACCCCGGCATTGTGCAGGCCTCCCTCCAGCCGGTTGCAGGTGATCGTCAGGGCCTGTTCCGGTGACAGTGTCCGCCGGGCGGCGCCGGCGCGCCGGTAGACCACCAGCCGAACCCGACGGGTCTGGCCGCGCCAGGGCAACCGGGTCACGGTCTCATCGGTAAACAGTCCGCCGGGCTTGGCGATGGCTTCCAAGTGGTGGGTGAAAAAACGGAGATAGAAATCGCTGAACGCGGTGCCCTGCGCGCGGGGGTGGAAATAACGCCGCAGTGACGTCAGGTAGCGATCCCAGTGGGTTTCGTCCTGGGCGTACAGTTGCACCACCCAGGGGTTGTCGTCGAGTTCGTCGAAACTGTCTTGCAGGGCATTTTCCAGGGCGTCACGGGCCTGCCACAACCAGGCGTTATCCCGTCCTTCGGTACCGATGGGGGTGAGTTCGTAGAATGCCGCCACGGACCGTCCGTCCTCCAGCAGCATACAGCGGGCATCGGGCAGGTATTCCGCCCAGGGCAGGAGATCGGCAAAGGAGGGGTTGACGTGGTACAGGGTGGCTTCGTCGGCTCGGGTGGCTGTGCGATCTGTTGCCGCCTCGCCGGTACCGGGTTCGGGTATTCCCGCAGCGGCCAGGCGGCCCACATGACGCTGCCAGGCATCGCTCCCGGAATGGCCAGCTTCGGCGGGTGCCGCCCTCTGTTGCCAGGGTAACCGCCAGTCCATCAGTAATCCTCTACCCGTTCTCCCGGTAGGGCGTACTGCACCTGCCGGTAAAACGGGAAGACCGTGCTGTAGCCGGGCACAGGTACCGGCTCCGAACCGGCCAGGTGGGGAAAGACATACATCACCAGGTCGGGATTGGGGAGGCGGTGAAACTGGCTTTTGATCTCGTTCTCCGCGGTGCGGGTATAGAGCGCATGCACCGATGGATTTTCCAGTTCTGTGCCCCTCAACGGCCGGCGCAACACCAGCCGGGCTTCCAGCAGTTGCTGCGTTAATTGGCTTTGGCCAGGGCTGCCACCGGTTCCCCGCTGCCAGATGTCCAACATGGATTCGCCGTTGTGCGGCAGCAGCGCTTCCTTGTGGGTGGCACAGCCGGCCAGGAGCGCGGTGGCGACCAGGCAGATGGCAGTGTTAGTCCAGCGGTGACACATGGTCGGCACCTCCCAGGCGATGGTTGACACGGCGACCGTTGGGGTCGAAGTCGATCTCAAGGGGTTTTTCAATATGCACAGCGACATCGGCACCGGGCGGGACATAGACCGCGGCAAAAGCTTCGCCATACAGCTTGTTGACCCAGGCGGACATATCCTGCACCCCGCCGGCAAGAATACGGCCCATGGCTTCATCCCCCGAGATGCCGACCGTGCCCAGCGTCCCGTTGCTGTTGCTGACGTAGGCGACATTGCCGCTGTCCGAGTCGATAAACGAGGCGGCCCCAGCGCCCGCAGCGGTGATCAACGCGCGGGAGCTCAGGTATTGCTGGGCATTACTGCGCCGGTCACCACTGACGCAAGGAATCCCGTAGGGATCGCTGATCCAGCCCAGGGTATTGCGATTGCCTGCCGTGCGGTTCTCATCCGTCGTGATCTCCGGGACGGTACGGATGGAGCCGTCCTGGAAGACAAAGGTAATGGACTGAATCTGGCCGCGCACGCAGGAGAGAGTCCAGTCCCCCGAGGCAGTACCACTGACCACTGCGCCGGTCACCTCCGGCAGATCAATGCCGTTGGCGGTCAGGTTGTCCGGGCCGATCAGGACTTTGAAAGGGTAGGGGTCATTGACGGTACCGTCGATGGGAATGCGACCGATCAACGCGGTCATCGAAATCGATCCCATCAAGGTGGCGTTGGCGGGGACGGTGTAGACAGGTTCGGCAACATTAATAACCGGCGTTTTTGATTCCGTATCGGTTGGCCCAGACGCTGCCCTTGAAGCCGATGGTGCCGAGGCGAAGGGGCTGGTGATGCCCAGGTGGTTTCCTCCGGTGGTTTCTTCCGCGCTCTCCGATGGTGGTTGATCGTCCGGTTCAATCCAGCGAATACCGCTCACTGCCGGTATGTCGCCACCCTCCAGTCCCAACCCGACCGGCAATTCCGTACCGCCCAAATCGTCGAGCCGACGCTCAAGGTCGTTGAGCAGGCTTCGGGTTTGCCGGGTGTCGGAGGCAACTTCATTGCGGGTCTGCTGAAAGCGGCTTCGCTCCTCCGCCAGCGCCCTCTGAACCCGTTGATCAATGGTGCTTTCCCGTTGGCGCAGGCGGCGGTTTTCCTCGGCCTGGCGCTCGTTGTCGTCCAGCGCAGTTTGCAGCTCACCGCGCAGCTGTTTGACCTGAGCCACCAGTGTGGCGACGGTGTCCCGCGGGGTGTCCCCCTCGATGCCAAGGGCTTGCATTTCCTCGGGGGTCAGCGGGTTACCGGGCCGATCCGCGGTTCTTGGCGACGGCTGTTGGTCGGACGACAGCCGCAGGCCGACAAAGACCAGCAGGCACACCAGCGGAATCATCAACCATTTGAGCAGGCCATTACTCCGCATTGTCGGCTCCCTGTCCTCCGGGCAGGTTGGTGGCCGCATCCACCGGGCTGATCATCGGCAACAGGGCGTTCACCAGGCCGTGCCCCCGGGTCACCAGGTACAGGACGGTGGTATCGGTGGGCTCGCCGCGGGGACCCAGCGTCGTATGCTGAAACGTCGCCGCTACGAAATCACCCTGCAATATACGGGGATCTAACGCCAGCCAGTGATCGGTGGTATTGGTTAGCAGGACCGCGGTGAGCCAATAGTTATCCAATCGCCAGGCTGCCAGGGCTCTGGCACGCAGGGGCAAAACGGGTGCCAGGTTGTCCAGTTTCAGTGAGTTGCTGAGAGTGACCCGGGATAGTCCTGGCACGGGTTCCACCGTGCGCAGCGGGGCATACAGACTTTGTGCGGCATAACGGGTCAAGGCCACGGGGATCGGAGTATTGCGGCGTTTGTTCTGGATATCACCCGCATCGGCAGGGGAGGCGGAATCGCTGCCTCCGGCAGAGTCGGTCATGATGCGAACGGGCTCGAGCGGGGCCTCGTTGTCATCGGCCGGGGTGGCCACCACATCGAGCAGAATCAGATCGCCCGTGTCGGTATCCTGTAGTTGCAGCCGGGTGGCTTCCAGGGGTTCATTCGCTCGTAGGTAGATCGCGCCGCCCGCACTTTGTACCCGCAGGCGTGAATTCAGTGAGGCGGGTACTCCCACCCGCACAGCGCGGTTGACGAAGATAACCCGCTCTTCATCAACGTGCAGAGGAACGGTAAGGGGCAGGCGCTGCCAATGCAGGATCTCCACGGCGTGGCTGTTGCCAGCGAGTGTGAGGATCAGCCAGAAGCAGCCTGACGCCAGGCGGTTCGACCGGTTCATGGTGTGTCTCCCGGCGGAGGGCTCGTATCTGGCTTGTCCTGGGAGCCGGTGCCCGGCGGCATAATCCGCTGGGGTGTTTCGCTATAGCAGTCCAGTACCAAGCCGAAGGGGTTTCGCTCCGGATCGACATCGCTGCGCAGTACTTTCAGGGGGAAGCGCACCAGGGCGCGCTTGACCTGTTCCGAGCCGTAGTACTCATCGATGGCGATATCCAGCGTGACGATCCAATCCCGGTTCGAGATGGCTTCGACGCGGGCGCCGGGGTTGTCGCCATAGCCACGCCCGGGGATTTCGTAGAGACCGCGTACCCGTTGCCGAAGTTCGCCAGCCTGACGGCGTTCCTCGTAGTCCTGTTGCAAGAACACTCGACAGTTGGGGGTTAGGTAGGCGGACAAGGTGTGTATATTTCGGAGGTAATCCTTCTCGCCGTTGCTGGGCCAACGATTGAGCTGCTGAAAGATATAAAAAGTGAAGGCATACACCGAGGCGGGCGGCACCTCCCACCATTTGCGCACGCTGCCCGAACGCAGGTCCGGGGGGATATGGATGGTCAGGTCGCGCGGTGCACTCCACCAGCCAGCACCCAGTCCCATGGCGAGGACGAACAGGGCGGCGAGCCCAAGGCGCAGGGTGTTGACATGGGCGCGGAGGTGGGTCACTTCGTTTTTGAACCGGCTCATGGCGTACTCCGTCTCGGGGTGCGGCGTGTGGCCCAGTAACCGGTGCGGGTTATCAGGTCTCTGGCTCCCAAGTGATCGCCCAGCAGTGGGTAGCGCAGGGCCAGATGCCACTGCAGTTGACGGTACAGCCAGGTTTCGGGCCGGCCCCGTTTCAGTCGTCGCAACACACCGCCACAGGAAAAGATCCCAATGGCGCTGGTACCGACAATCAAACTGGGGACCACGGCGATACTGCCGAACAGCCAGGCCAGCGGCAGGCCCAATGTCAGGCCGATGGCTGCCGAGCCACCCGCGCAAAGCCAAAGCTCATCGGCGGTCAGGCCGCGAACCACCACCGGCTGGCGATTCAGGCGATGAGGCAGAAAAAGGATGGTGCCATCCTCCTTGTTGGCCAGGTCGGGGGACATCGTTCTGCTCTACAGAATGCCGGTGGCTTCGGTGAGCAGCCAGATACCCACAACCAGCAGAATCGCTCCCACCGCCACGGTCAATCCGAACTGTCCCCAAGTGGCACGGCCGGTATGAATTTCCGCATAGCGGGTGTAGGCGTGGTAGCAGACCCCGACAAACATGGAGGCCACCACCAGCAGGGCAATCAGCATCACAATGTCGTAGCCGTAATTCTGCAGGGTTTCCATGATGCCGCTGCCGGCACCACGGGAGGGATCTTCCATGGTGGGCAACTGCGCGAATACCGGCAGCGGTAGCATGGCGGCCAGCAGATTGCCGACCGGGAGGGGAAAAAAAGAGAAAGCTCGTTGTGTCATGGCAACACCTTTCAAACGGTCAGGAAAGTAAAAGGAACGTCAGCATCACATACATGGCGACAAACCGTATCGCCACGGCGAGGAACTGACGTTGGTTGATGCTGTGTTCGGCCCAGCCCACATACGCGGTGCGCAGTGCCCAGACTCCCCACAGCAGCAAAACGGCAAAGACCGCGCTGATAAGCACGGTGGCCATGGTGTCGGGTGAGTAACCGGCATTGGCCTGAAAGGCCGTGACTTGGTCGGCGGACAGGCTCATGGCATGGGCACCGATTCGCGTTGGTAATCGCCGATCAAGCGTGCTGGTTCCCGGGGTTGTGCCCGTTCTGGTACCAGATACGCGTCAATACCCCGACGAATGCTGTCGATATCCTCAAGTAGTCGGGGGTAATCAAAGTAGTAGCGCGCCGCATCAGGTCGCACGGACTCGCTTCGGCGGGCTACCAGACGTTCAACAGTATTTAGCTGGCGTAGTATGGCCGCCAGGCGGGCGCGCTCATCGATGCTGGCTGGCGCTTGTTCATTGGCCACGGCATGGCTTGAGGCAATGCCAATCGCCAGCACAACGCAATAAGTCGAGAACACTGTCTTGGAACACAAGGCCATCACACTTGTCCGCTATCAATCGGTACGGGGGAATGCTGCGTTATTCCCCAGGGGCGCGCCGCAAACAAAGAGGATTGGTTGTTAACCGTATTGGCGATATGAGAGTCAGCGAGATCCTGCAGTTTTCTTGAATTTTTATCGGCCTCGTTCGTTACCTGTAATGGAAACAATGTTAATTCAGATCCGGAGCTTGCCGGTCCCTGGGTATGGGTAGGGTTTATTCCAGGATGGTTTCACCAAAACGAGAGCTGAGAAAAGTCGGACTGACGGTCACCATGTCCCGCATCAAAGTATTGGACGTTTTGGCTTCCGCACAAACCGAGAGCCGTCACCTTCGGGCCGAAGAAATTTACAAATGCCTGATGTCGACCGGTGACAGCATGTCAGTGGGGACGATTTATCGTGTGCTCGCGCAATTGGAAATGGCCGGACTGGTCGTTCGACACAACTTCGATACGGGACAGGCACGGTACGAGTTGGCGGGCGATGACCGTCACGACCATATGGTCTGTATGGACAGTGGCGAGATCATCGAATTCAGGGATCAACAAATTATTGAACAACAGAAACGCATCGCCAAGGAACAAGGCTATGAATTAGTGGATTATCGCTTGGTACTCTTTGTTTGTAAAGACATCCGAACGGAGAAGTCGGTCGGTGGAGCATGATCCGTAGTCTGGACGTGACTACTCAGCTTCCTGTAGCGGCGGACCGGTGAACTCCGCTTCGATTATCACGTTGATGTCATCGCCGACGCCCATCGTCGTGCCAGGTTCCGGGAGACCGTATGTCATCCCGAAATCGGATCGCTTGAACGACGCAGTGGCGGAAAATCCGATCCGGGCGTTCGGGTCCATGGGATGCCCTTTGTAGCCTCCGTTGAAAATCGCTTCAAGAACGACAGGTTTCCTGATGCCTAATATCTCCAGATCACCGTGGACGTTGACGGTTTTCTCGTCGGTTAACTCCACCCGGCGGGATGTGAAAGTGATCTCGGGAAACACCTTGGCATTCAGCCAATGCTCATCATTCAGGATAGTATCGGTAAATCCTTCCGGTGGGCTCGGAAGGTCAAGGGAAAGAGGGTTGATCGTCGCTCTTAGGGATGACTTCTCCAATTGCGCCGGATCAAGCTCAAGTGTGGCGTCAAATGAATCGAAAGTCATGGTGTAGTTGGTGAAGCCGAGATGACTGACACTGAACACTAGGCTCGCATGACTCTTATCCAGCGTGTAAGTGCCTGAAGGAAGATCGGTTGTGTTTTCTGCCTGCACCGGAAAGGTGATACACAGCACTATAATAGCGATAAGACTGTACATTCTCATGGGGTGAACCTATGCGCTTATGAGTTTTTCGATATCCAGTTTTTTCATTTGCAGCATCACTTGCGTGACCCGCGCTATTTTCTCCCGGTCACTGCCGCCTAAAAGGTCTCCCATAATGGTGGGAGAGATTTGCCATGATAAACCGTATTGGTCTTTTACCCACCCACATTGTTCGGCTTCTGGCATGGCGGAAAGCTTTTCCCAGAAATAATCAATCTCTTCCTGCGTATCACAATTGATCATGAGGGATATTGCCTCATTGAAGGAAAACCCGTGTTCATGTGCGGAGTCCATGGCTGCCATCCAGGTGCCGCCAATCATAAAGTCGGCAAACATCACTGTTCCTTCCCTATCGGGTTCCATGCCTGCGGGGTAGCGGGCCATTAAACCCTGTTTCGAATCCTTGAAAACGGACGTGTAATGCTTGATGGCGTCTTCGGCCTTGCCGCAGTTCTCGCCGACGAACATGAGGCACGGCACAATGGGCGGTCTGGGGTTTCCATCAGGGTCGGTCAGAATTAACTGCCACGATATTCCGTACCGGTCCTGAATCCAGCCATAGCGCTCACTAAACGGATATTGATCAAGCGGCATAAGTGTTGTGCCGTTTATGGCAAGTTTCTCCCAGACGTTATCAATCTTTTTTGCCGCGTCCGGATCGCGGGACGGATCAAAGTTGATAAAAAATGAAATCGACGGGTTAGGCGTAAACAACGGACCTGCGCTGATGGCCATGAAAGGACAGCCCAGCAGATTGAATGACACAACCTCACAGTCGCCAGAGGGGGTATCGTGCAGGGTTGTTACATCGGTAACTTCTGAATCTTCAAGTATCTCTGTATAGAATTCAGCGGCTTCTTTGGCTTCCTTGTCAAACCATAGATGGGGAATGATTTTTTGCATGGTTTTCTCCTTGTCAAATCATCATAGTGGTTCTGAGTTGGCTGTAAAACAATATTCACGAACACGCCGGAAGACTACCTCAACGGAGTTTTAAAGAGGTTAATTATCGCCGAGTACTGTTACACCTGATAGTCGAACAGGCCGACCGGTATTCGACATGGCCATGAAGAGATTTTTGATGAGTTATCCACTTTGACAGCAAGCCGGGTAGGCGCAACTCCGGCGAAGGTTGAGAGCTCACGATGATTTGATTCGTGATCACCGGTAACGAAGACGTTTAATGTGTAGGAGAGCTGTTTTGTAGTTTCCACTGGGTGACTACACCGCCCGGAAGGCGGAGATTTTGCATTGAGGCTGAGGCATTCTCAAAATTTGGGTTAGCCTGAGTAAGCAAGATGACAACAGGCAGTAAGTAGTGATGGATGATAAAACATCTTATTGGATGCTTTATTATAGCTAATGGGTCTGGCTGGACCGATAGTTGATATTGGTCTAAGGTTCTGTATAATCATTCCCATCAGAAGTTTAAAGGCAGAATTTCTGTCTGATGGGAGTTTTAAATGGAATCCCCGATTCCCCTGCCGGTCGAGCGAGCCATTCTCAAGCTGGGTAGCGATATATCACTGGCACGTCGGCGGCGCCATATCACCCAGGCCTCGCTGGCGGAGCGCATGGGTGCGTCGATCTCCACCGTTCAGCGTATGGAGAAGGGTGATGCCCGTATACCGATCCACTTTTTTGCCCGTGCCCTGCATGTGTTTGGAGAAATACAGGCTCTGGAACACTTGCTGGACACCGCGAGCGACGAGATTGGACTGACCCTGATGGATGAGAACCTGCCCAAGCGCGTGCGTAGTAAGCGCGGCACGCCAAAAGCACTATGAGAATGAATGCGTCATGAGAAATCCTAAAAACAAAGGGCGCATCGCATGAGAACTGCCACTACATCGATACGCAAACAGGTTCAGTTATGCATCGGCAAGGCCGGAACACCGGTAGGCCAGCTCGTGTACGTAAAGCAGGGGCGACGTGAGAACAGCGCCATCGCCTATGACGAACCATGGTTGTCCAACCCGGAACGGTTCAACGTCTCCGCCGATTTGCGCCTGGGGACGGGATACCAGCCCCACAAAGCGGCCTCTCCGCACGATTCGGTCTTCCATGGCGCCATTGCCGATACGGCACCGGATGTCTGGGGAAGGCGGGTCATTGCCCGCGATCATGCCAAGCGTCGAAAGGAGAACCCGCGTCTTTCCGCGCTCACTGAAATGGATTACTTATTGGCGGTCGATGATTTCAGCCGGGTCGGGGCCTTGCGGCTGCGTGACGGGGACGGGAGCTACCACCGGTCGGTGGAGGAGGGGCGGCGCAGCACACCACCATTGCTCGAACTCGGGAAAATTTTCCACGCCAGCCAGGCACTGGAGCGGGGCCAGGAAACTTCGGAGGATCTGCGTTACCTGCAGGGCAAGGGGACGTCGTTGGGCGGTCTGCGCCCCAAATGCACGGTGATCGACGAAGACGGCTGGCTCGCTATCGGTAAGTTTCCGAGTGTGGGTGACACCCGAAGCGTCACCCGAGGGGAAGTATTGGCCCTGCAACTGGCGCGGTGCGCTGGCATTGAGGCCGCCATCGCGCGTATCGTTCAATTGGAGGATGTGCCAGTGGCGATGATCCGCCGTTTTGACCGTAGCGGCACTGATGGCCGGATTCCCTACCAGTCGGCGGCTTCTCTGTTGCAGGCCTCACGCGAGGAGGAGCGCAGCTACACCGAAATCGCCGACGCCATCCGCAGTTATGGCCACGCACCTGCGCAAGACTTGCAGCAGCTCTGGCGCCGACTGGTATTCAACCTGTTGATCACCAACGTGGACGACCACCTGCAGAATCATGGCTTCCTGCACGTAGAACGCGGACTCTGGCGCTTGTCGCCGGCCTTCGACATCAACCCCTTCCCGGACAAGGAGCGAGAATCCAAGACCTGGCTGTCGGAACAAGACGGGCCCATCACCGACCTGGAGATGCTGTTGGCCCGGAGTGCCTATTTTTCACTGGATAAAGACAAGGCCCTGGCCGTTTTGGCGGAAGTACGGGCGGTGGTAGCGAACTGGCGGGACATTGCCGTCGGCCCGGAAGTGGGCATGCGGCGGGAGGATTTGGAAGATTTTGCGTCGGCCTTTGAGCATGAGCAGATGGAAATAGCCGCCGCATTATTGAAACATTAAGGCTCTTTCAATGGATCACCAACTGACACGAAAAAATCATTATGTGCCCATTTGGTATCAACGACGATTCCTTGCCGAAGGCAAAAGCAAGCTTTATTACCTCGATATTGACCCAGCCAAAACGGAGCTGCCCGATGGCCGGATTGTAGAAAGCCGCGCTGTTTCTATCCAGGGGCCAAAGAGTTGCTTCTGGACACAGGACCTCTATACGACTCAATTTGGAGAGGTGTTGAACGATGAAATTGAGCGATACCTATTTGGTAAAATTGATAATGAAGGTGCAAAGGCTGTTCGTGCGCTTTCTGATAATGACCCGGTAGCCATACACAAATCCTTCCGATCACTTTTCGAATACTTGGATGCGCAAAAATTGCGGACCCCGAAAGGTCTGGACTGGATTCAAGTGCGATATTCGAATCTGACGCAGCTAGAACTTATGGAAGAAATGCAGGGCTTGCGTCTCATGCATTGCATCATGTGGTCAGAGGGTGTTCGGGAGATAGTGTCGGCCGACGAGTCTGACGTGAAGTTTATTGTAACGGATCACCCCGTTACAATTTACAACCCCGCATGTCCACCGGATTCTGAAGTTTGCGATTATCCATATGACCCCCTGATTGAAATGGTCGGTAGTCAAACAGTATTCGCGCTTGATGCGAATCATTGCCTTATTCTGACGAATCTCGAATATGCGGAAAATCCCGATGAGGCAAATTTGATGGCTACGCGAACCAATGCACGGTATCGGGGGACGGGCGTGGTGCGAACGGACGCCTTTATCAGAACACGTAAATTAACCCGCGCTGATGTGATCGGAATCAACTACCTCCTGAAACAGAGGGCTCGTCAGTACGTCGCGGCAGGGGAAAGATCATGGCTTAGTCCAGAGACGGAGTTTTCCGGTAATTGGTCTGATATTGGCAAAACTCTGTTGCCGAGTGATGAACTCTGGCGGTTTGGAGGCGAGATATATGTTGGTTACGACGATAGGCCTACATATTACCAGGACGCATTCGGTCGTACATCCGGAGCACATCAATATCTGAGAAAGAAACGGGATATGACCCCTCCGGGGCGAAACGATCCCTGTGGTTGCGGCAGTGGGCGTAAATACAAGAAGTGTTGCATGCACCTGCCGGAACAAGAACGGCCATCATGGAAAGTTTACGGAATTCGCGAGCGCAACCTCATGTTTTGTCGTGCGGTCGCCGATATCTTGGGGCTTGATGCAGGTAAGACATGGCAGGATGTGCAGCACGAGCTGAGTGATGAGCAGGTCAAACGGATTCATGAAGCCTTTGGGAGTTTGTGGCCACGTGATACCGACTTGGCGGAACTGTTGCCGCGTCCTTGCGAAACTATTTCCCGGGCTGTATATCTGGGTACGCTGGATCCTCGTACCATAGTAGGAAATGCTACCGGCTGGTTACCATATTTCGATGAGATAATCCTCCCGAATCCCTTCGTAAATCCGTCGTTTATCCGGCCCGAATACAGCCCGGTAATGTCACCGGCACAACACAAAGAACAAACAATTAAAAATGTATTGTTGATGCTGATCCTTGAGCCGTATATCGATGCTGGATTGATTCATCTGGTGCCAGATCCGAACGATTTTAACGATGAACTCAGGAAGATTGTATGGCAAATGGCGGAGGAGCGCACTGCGAATTGGAAGGCTAGCGACGATGATTTTGGGCTTTCAAAAAAATTGGCCAAGGACGATTTTATGCGGTCTATCAAAAGGCTTCCCGAGCCATCTCTTCGTGAGTATCTACGGAAACTCTCCCCGGAACTTAGCGCCGCCGAACTTGACTCTGCGGTGGTGCATATGAAGTCGGAGCTTGCCCAAGATCCCTTAGCGCTTCTGCAACCCAGTGAGACAGGGGAAGCTGGAGCCCAGCTACGGATTGTGAAGGGATTTAACCTTGAAGTAGCGATGTTTCTGGCGGGGTTAACCGGATCAACGCTCTACACCGATATGCGAGTTCATTGGAATCACCTCCACGCACGATCTCGATTGACTGAATCCCTGAAACCGGATGTGATTTGGCAACCACTAGTTGATGTTGCCAAAACGATAATCTTTCCCATCAATCTCCAAGGCCACTCAGGGTTTGAAGCCCGAATGTCGGGCAAGTGTGGCGGGATGAGAACACAAATCCGCCGTATTACGAATACTCTCCGAGATAATGTGAGTGACACTTCTGCCTGTCAACTCGCTGAGGAGTTCAAGAAAGCGGCGGAACGTATGCAGGCGGAACGCTCAACAACGACCACTGAAATGATTTTGGATGGGCATATAGAGTTGTCCGTTCCGTCGGGAGGCTTTGAACGAAATGCGGTGCGACGTTTGTTACTAACGTTTGGGCGTGCGAAGGATATTGCGTCAATTCCGATGGCATTTTTTGTTCGAGTTGCTGGGCACCTTGAGCACTCTGTGGAATAGGATGGACGAAGGGTTTATCCAACGTACCTGTCCGATACTTCTGAGCGATAGAACCACAATGACTGATTTGCATAATTTGGTGAAAAGAATCATCGAGGACCTTCGAATCCACCAGGAATGTCCACAGTTCCAAGGGGACAAGGATGACCCATTTCCCCGCATGATTGGTGCTGGTGATGGGCGGCATATTTCGATTACGAAAACGGCCGACCAACTGATCGCTGATGTGGCGTATCACTTCATGAAGCGAGCCCCTTCGTTGGAAACACAATTATCAGCAAACGATTTAAGAAGTATGGTTCGTAGGGCATTTGGCCCCGCGTTGGTCAAAATCGACTTGGATGCAGATGTCGGCCAAAACGCAGAATTGGTCCTGAAGAGTGTCGAGGAAGCTTTGTCGAATGAAATTCAATGGATATCGTCGAATGGGCAACGGGAATATGCTTTCGGTTGCACACTCTTCAGTGATGACGACATCGCTCCGTTTGATATTGGCCCAGTTCGATTTGAACCTCGAAAGATGTGGCTTGATCGAAAGATGACGGATGGTCGATGGGTTCGAGTGGTGTCAGGTGGTCGTATAGAACGATTTTCGCAAAAAATTGCGGATGGGCCAATTTCGAAAGTCACAGGTCGTAGAATCCTTCAGGCATGGCAGGGCAAACGATTGAAGAGTAGGAAATCTTCCGCTGACGCCAATGACGAAAAATTTATTCTCCAAGCCATTGGGAAATGCCCTTATGTCTGTTCCGTCAGGGTCCCGGGGTTTGGAGGTGAAGCAGGACTGCAGAAAGCAGTGATAACGGCTCGTCTCGCCATGGCTACAGTGTCCCTGATCTGGGAAACACCCTCAGAAGCATTGAAGGGGATCAGGTTATGTGCAGACGAAAAATACCAATACGGTACAATGCTTTCATTCACGCATGATGGGCTTATGCTCCCTGGTAGTATTGGTTCCAAGCGACTGCATGCGCCTTGGGTGAGTAGAGAAGCGTTGAGGGAAATTATGGAGCGGTTCGCCGGGTTTTTTGCTCTCGCCGGAGAGGCGATCATGACCTATCTTGATCCAGTTAGTGGTAGTAAGCGACCCAAGCTAATGAATGCTATCGCTCATGCATTGCTTTGGTTCTACGAGGGTTGCCGCGAAACCGTCGACCAAATTGCTATTGTCAAACTTTCGGCTGCTATGGAAGTTCTAACCGGTGACTTCAGCCGAAAGGGAAGCCAAAAGGCAATCCGCAGACTCATAAAATCCTGCTTTGCCATAGATGAAAATACGGTAATGACTCGGGATGGTAAGACAATGAAGGAAGTCGTCGAACAGATATATGAAATTGGGCGGAATCGAATGATTCATGGAGAAAATGAATCTCTTGGTAAAGATTGGTCCGTCGAGCGAGCTACAGCTGAAAAACTTGCCCGGTACTGCCTTGTGATCTACGTAGATCGAGTCTCTGACACCCCCTCTTTTGATGATCCGAAGCAACTCTTGCGGTTAATTACTGAATAATATTGTTCAATAAATGATCAAAAGGATCACAAGTACTTCTTGAAACTCCCCGCAACAATATCAACAGCCACACCCAGCAGCACCGCTCCCGGGAGAATAATAGCGAGCGGATTGACGCTAATCGGAAACGTCAGATAGACAACCCAGGGCAATACAGCGAGGGGGACCAGACTGGCCTTGGCGCGGTGATAGATGAAACCGGATTCGCGCCCGGCTTCGAAGCGTCGGAGGTCGCGGCGGACCAGGCCATCCACCAGGCCGACAAACATCGCCATAAGCAGTAGCGGGATCATCAAGCTCAGCACACATAACCGGACCCCAAACACGAGCGTGGCGTACGCAGCCGTGATCAGGCAGCGTTGCATATGGGTGTAAGCCTGTGTCAGATAATAGCTAAAATCCCGTACCGAGTGGTTTTTGGTGTCGTGGGACGACTGCGCGGACTGCTTTGCCGTTTGCAACAGGCCGGTTCTCACGAAAAGAAAATCGTGGCCAGTATTCACCCATCGGGTGATCGTCCGCCCCGGCTCCTGAACCACAATGCTGCGGGTAAACCGATGGTCGAGATTGTCGAGTTCGCGATGCAGCATATCCCGGGCGTGGTGCCAGCTCTGGTTCTCCCAGAACAGGTACATACCTGCACACTCGATCAGAATGAACAGGAGCAGGGAGCCACACAGAACCCCCAGAAACCGGAACGGCAATGTGATTAGCCTGAGGAGTAGGCCCTGTTGCCGGGTTTGTTGCCGCGCGGCCACGTTGGCCGGATCTGCCATCGTGCACCCCTCTAACCACTACCGGAGGATGGATCCGATGTTTCAAAGAGATCCGGAGACAGAATCGGTTCGCCTATAGCTTGGGTGCTGCTCCACCATGCGTTACCGGAATCTGCATACTGCTGCCGCATATAACCGGCGAGAGCCTGGAGACTCTCGGGCATCGCTTCGTCGCGATCCGGTGCGGGCAGTGGCATGCGGATTTTCCACAGGTTCCCGCCTTCGATAAGGCCGAAGGCTTGCCCCTTGGGCAGACCGAGGATATGGGCCGGTTCGATCAAAGGGACTTCGGTGGGTGTGAGCCTGTCCTGGGTATTGGAAGTGAAATCCGTGGGCCCGTGAATGTCGGAGCTGTCCGTCGCACCGCTGACGACTGCGGTGGAGTAGACCTCCACCTTGGGCAACTGCTTGGTCAACAATTCCGCGGTGGCGGTCTCCCGCACCCGTAGCATAAACAGGTTGTTGAAGTTGCCGATGACCTGGCCGGCTTTGGCGCGGCTGCCAATCCGAGCCTCGATATCGCTGAGCGTCTGTGTATAGGCGGTGACCTGAATGCCCGCGCCACCCCCTTTGTTGATCATCGGGATAAACTCATCCCCCATCAGCTCGTTGAACTCGTCGGCATGGACATTGATGGCCGGTTTGTCGTGGGAATGGGTAGACGGCAGACCATCGTCCACGCCGTGCTTATACAGATGGCCCGCCACCGAAGTCAGGTCGGAGAACATGCTGTTACCCACCGCTGCGGCCACTTCCGGATCGGACAGGGCATCCAGTCCAACATACACCACCGCCCGTTTGCGGATGATCTGCAGCCAGTCGAAGATGGGGCGGGGATCGTTGAGGTCGGAGTAGTTGGGCGCCAACAATTGGGCAATTTTGCCAGTGGTGAGCTTTTCCAGTAACGGCAGGAGTGACGCGACGATTTTATCGAAGTAGGTGCGGTCGTAGCGCACGGCGCTGCGCAGGCCGTCCAGCACGGAATCGTATACCCGCGCCTGGGACAGGTATTGCTCGATGGCGACCACGCGCTTTTCGCGACCCACCATATTGCGGGGTATGGTTTTGTCATTGAGCCTGGATTCCAGCTGAACAATACTCTCCCAGGCTTTAGGGTCATGCCGCGCGAAGAAGTGCGCCGCGTACTCGATAAACAGGGCGTCGATATTGATCACATGTCGCTGGATCAACAGGTAATCGGGCCGCTGGCCGAGCTCCACCAGGGCACGGGCAATGATATTGACGAACCGCCAGGCAAATTCCCGGAAGGCTGCGCTGTCCCCTTCCCCCGATAACTGGCCGGCGATACGGGTGGCCACTTCGGAAATCCGCCCGAACCGCCCGACCGCATTGTAGCGGGCGGAGATATCGGGCCATCCCAGATGAAACACGTAGAATTCACCGTCACGCCCCGACCGCCTCGCTTCCACATACATCCGTTTCAACAGGTCGGCATCGCCCTTCGGGTCGAACACAATGCAGACCTCGCCGCGACGGATATCCTGGGTGATTAGCAGTTCCGCGAGACGGGTCTTGCCCACCCGGGTGGTTCCCAGCACCAGAGTATGGCCGACGCGTTCGTCGAGTGGCAGGGTGACATCGTATTCACGGGGTTCGATACCGTGTAGGCGCGGCATGCCCCCCACCGGTGGCAGCGGGCGCACCGGGTTGAGGGGGTGGTCCCAGGTGGTGAGGCGGGCGAGTGGCGCCAGCGGCAGTCTCGACAACTGGAGTCGGGTCTCCCAGTGCCGAGCGAGACGGTAAGCCAGGGTGGGTTCGACATAGCGGCGAAATTCCGGGCGGTAGGTTTGGTACAGCCGATGGGTATGGCGCTGGTCCCAGCGGAATCCCCGGCCGATAAACAACCGTTGTCGGCTGGTGGGCACGCGTCGGCTGCTCATGACATAGCGGGGCAATCGGCGCAGGTTACGGCGGTAGCGCAATATGGCCCAAGCCTGCCGCAGTCGTACCGCGCCAAAGGTCAGAAACGCCAATGCGCTGCCAATGCCCAGTAACGGACTGAGTGCCAGAGACCAGGGGGCGGCGATACAGAGAAAAGCCGCGCCGACACAGGCCGCCACCGTATAAAGCTCCACGGCAGGGCGTAACAGCACCTCCATGGCCTGCGCCTGGGACATTATTGCCGGATTTCCGTGGCCGTGATCAGCACGGGGTAGTGTTTCAAACCCAGCCGTCCGGCCAGGTCGTCGGCGGAGACGGGCGACAGGGTAAGGCCCGGCACGGAATCACGCAGCTGTTCCAGCGCGTCCAGCGTATCCACATTCACCACCAACCCCATGGCGCCAAGGTTACGCAATACGTCCGCCTGCTGGCGCAACCAGGCGCGGGAGTGTGGGTCGATGCCGACCAGGAAGAACGGTGTCATGCCCGGTGACCGAATCGCCCGAGGCGTGACCTTGTCCGGCGTCAATGACGGCGTCCGTACCGGGAGCATGTCCGCTTCGCTGTACGGGCCGGATTTATATTTTTGCCTAGCGAGGGGTGTTTGCTGCTTACTACGGGAGATATTGTGGCCAAGGTTTAGAGCCTGATAGTAGGGCAGAGCCGAAGTGCCGCCACGGTCTTCAACCACGATCAACGGCTGATCGGCGAGACACAGGGCGCTTGAGAGTAGGACCATCAACAGCAGGGGAGGATGCAACCTCTTCATGGGGAAGCCCCCCTGCTCACCGTGACGTAATGCTGCCCCTTATTCAGTTGTGACAGATGCTGTGACAGATGCTGTGACACCCGGTGCCGATAGCGCGCCGCCGGCGCTCCACCGGCCGGTCGGTGATAGCGGCCCACGGCCTGTATCCAGGGCTGCCCCGGCGTGTGCTGCTCCCGCAGTATTGTTGCCGCAATACGGAGGTTCCTATAGGGATCGAGCAGATGGCAGGGATGCTTCACACGATGCCGGTGATAGCCGAAATTGATCTGTCCCAGGCCGGCGTCGACACGGGTCGCGGGTACGGTGCGAAGTGCGTCCTGTAGTTTCCGGCAACTCTCCCGGCGTGATGAAAAGCGATAGGCACGACCGCCAATATTCAACGACCACGGCCAGGGAACATGCCGCCCCCGGAAGTTGATACCGCTTTCCTGCAGGGCGATGGCGAACAGTACGACCGGCGGGACACCAGCCTGCTGTCCCGCCTCCTGGTAGGCCGGGGGGATTGCGGGTTCAGCGCGGGCGCCCCCGGGCTGGAATATGATCCACAGCAGGCAGAGGAAGATGCCGGGGTTCACTGACGCTGCCATTGGCCATTCACCTTTTGGATGACTGCGGGCAGGTCGCCAGCCAGGTCCAGGCTTTGCCAACGTCCGCCATCGTGGTTGAGGGTGATAGCACCTGAGCGTACCTTGTTCGGATCAAAGCCTGCCTGTGTCGCCCACTGCCGGAGCTGCGAGTCATCCTGCCCGCTGCCGACCATGTAGAGGTCAAAGCCCGTACCGCCATCCTGTAACTGTTGGACTCGCTTTTCACAGGGCGGGCAATCGTCTCTGACGAAAACGGCCAGACGTTGGGGTGAGTTGGTGATCGGAGTGGTTGTGATGGCGGCGGGACTCATAACTGGCTGAAGGCCAGGGAAGAGCCGTTGCCAGGCCGCGTCATAGGCGCGCTGGTACACCAATAGCTTCTCAACTCGTCGCGCCTCTGCCAGAACCTGCAATTCGGCATAGCGACGCCGTTCTATCTCAGTTCGGGCTTCGATACCCAATGCCGTGAGAGGGTCCAGGTTTGTCGAATAGACGCCCAATGGCCCCTTCATCAATCGCTGGTAACGTGCCCATTCAGCCGGGTTCAGGCCCCAGTCCTGAGCAGGGGACGAGTTACCCAGACTTTGCGGTTGGCTATGGGAGGCCTCGGATTCCGTAGTCCGCGTACCCTGCGCCAAGGTAAGGACCGGCACAATCAACAGGGCAGCAAGCCAAAACCGAGGAGATGGACTGGCCTGAAGTGCCACCCTGGAGCGGAGCAACCCGGTCATGGTTTTGGTGCTCCTGTCCGTGTGAAGCAGACCTGCCGTGTAGTGTTATTAACCTCCAGAACCCATGCCGGCCCGGCAAGGGTGCGTAGTGCATCGTATAGAAGGAGCGGGCCCAAATGCCGATGGGAGGCGGGCAGCGAAAGATCATGGAGCACAGATACCTCAGCGCTACTGTCGCAGAGGGAGTAACCGGAATGCCGCAGCACCTGATCCAGTGCCTCGCCGACCGTAGCGGCCTTATCAGTTGGAATGGAAACCTGAACAGTTTGCAGCAGCAGATTGTGCTGGGCGGCGCGAGGGGTTAGCGCCATCAGCGTATACCGTCCATATCGGGCTACGGGAATCCAGTCATTGGGAATGGAGGGTGGTATTGTGGTTACGGGTGTTTCGATGGCTGGTGCTATCGATGCGGTTGTGCACCCATTGAGCAGAACGGCGGAGAGCAATCCTGCCACAAGAGTAAAGAGCCTGATGGTGATATAGTTACGACTGGTTGGCATACGACAGTCCCCACGAGTGGTGTTGTAATAACATCGCAGCGGATGAGAACTGAATCAGTCGACAAAGCGAACTACTGGCTGACCGGATTTTGAAAGATTAGGTTGTGAGGTCGCGGTGCTGACACAGACGCATCATTCACAGGTACCATCTCATCGTGATTGCGAGACGGGATCTAATGGAAATTAAGCATGGCTGCTGTCGACCCTAAGCGGACGTTAAATAAACAAGTAAACAGTCACCGGATTTCAATAGAGTTTGAAATCTTACTGAAGAAGATGCTAATAATTAGCGAGATAGTTATTTAGATGCCTGAATGCATTCATAAAAATATTGGTGGCAATTGGCTTGTAAATGGTCATATCGAAGCTTGCCTTTTGAAGGCGCAATGTCCTACGGAAGATGAATATTCTAATGATAAAAGCAGATTGGAAAATGTCGCTATAATTAAGCGTCTGCTTGATTCCAGCTGTATTGATGGTGGAACACTTAAAAATGAAGTAGCTGAAAGGCCAGCTATTGTTTTGGCTCCTGAGCTAGCATTCGGGTCACCTGATTTTGAAGCCTTAGACGCGATTATAAAAAAATATGAGAAAAATATAATTTTTATTTGTGGTTTTGGTTTTAGTGCTGGTTCGGCTTTGATAGATATTTCAAACAAGCCTGACGTTGAAGGAATTTGGAGCACTGCTCCTCAGAGCGAAAAAAAGTACAATGGAGGCTGGGTTTGGATCAAAAATGAAAATTCAGTCCAATGTTACATATTTATAAAAAATTACTTCGAGCAAACCGGAGAGATAACGATTCCGAATCTTAAAGAAGGCGATTGTATTCTAAGGCTTGAAGGTGATGATATTGTTATTTTTCCACTTGTTTGCGCTGATCTTATTTGTACTGAGAATAGCAGCCCCAGAACCAAATTGATCAATTCCATTGCAGGTGCAGGCATTGCAAATAAAAAATTATTAGTAACAGGATCATTGCTAAATTCAAATTCATCGAGTGGACATTGGAAGGCCGCAATTGGTGATCTGTTAGAAAAAATTAAATTATCGAATGGTAGGTTGCTACTAAGTAACTGCGTAAACCCAACTCCCGTTAGAGAGGAAGAGAGAGATAAATGGCGTTGTCTGTCTGGAGTGTTTCAGTATAGAGAAGGCTGTAAGCCCCCAAAAAAAGCCCTTCCAAACTTGCGGTATGTTGAGGATACAAAGTTTGCGGGGCTGGTTTTAAGGAATACGGTAATTGGCGCTGCTTTGGGCAAGTTAAGATGGACGAACAATGCTTCAGAGGGGCTCCATGCTTTCTCCGAATGCAGTCAGTACATATGGAATGATCAAGACCTTAAGCTCTGTGATGGCATTTGTGAAGCAGATGAATTGTATCGTTTTCTTTTAAGGTACAAAGGACACATGCTACATGATGAGGTCGGAGCAAAAGACAAAAATAAAGAAGTGGCCGATATTCAAATAGAAAGTCTACTGAAGGAGCTCTCTCCTGCTTCTCCTTCAAGAATCCGAAAGGTCGCAAAAGAGTTGTTCAAAAAATGTTTGAAAGGGATAGTGAAATCTGCTTCGTGCTGTCCTGATCGTCTTCATGAAGATGAGGCAAATTTATCAAGCGCCATAACAGTGGTTAAGCTTATACAGATGGCGGTCGATGCCAATCTCTTGCCGGAACTACCTTCTAACGAAAAACTAGAATATGGACAGCTCTTATCGGTCGATGGCGAGCATGAGGTTTTGGTTTGGGACTCAAAAGAATATACCGCAAATGAGCTGTTTAACAAAGTTAAAGAAGATGTCGTAAAGGAGGGAGGAAGCGCGCGCCCACTTACAATAGTTGGAAAGGGGAGGCAGTTTGGCTCTCCTCCTGAAGACGGAAGAATAAGAAGTAATAGGCTCGCAGATATATCGAGTGCTTCAAATAGTGATTCAAATACTGCTGCTTTAGATGAGAGAGACATATGCGAATCTATTGATCGTGTGGTGTACTGGAAAAACCAAAGTAAGATCGACGATGCATTGATTTCAACTGAAGATGCTGAAAAACTTAAAGATCAGATAAAGCAGGAAATAGCGCTGCCAGAGGGATGATGAATCAAGATAACGTATTAGGTAATTTACAAAAACTACTCTCTGAATCTGGATTTGTTGACTCATTACAGTTGATAGGTTCATTCTCGTCAGTGCCGGATGGTGTCCTGATTATGCACAATCAGTACGCTTTAATTGTTGGCTCATGTGTAGATTACTCTGAGTCAAAAGTAGCGGTAGCACTGAAATCTGCTCAAGAGAAAATGCATAATTTTCTAAGAGAAGTGTTATTAGATCTTGAAAACCAAAAAGGCCTAATTGTAGACGGGTATCTTCTATTACTGTTGGGAGAAGAGCCAGATAAAGAGGCCAAAGAAGTTATTCAAGAGCTTGAGCAGAATACGAAAGTATGTAGGAAACATGTGCTCTGGCTCTCTGGCGATGGAACCAAATTAGAGAGGTCCCAATACGTTACGGTACTTTCCTTGCCAAGGCCTTTGGGTGAGGCAAGGTCGGCAGAGTCGTCGTTTTCAATTAGTAATGAAGCCAAGAAGATTCTTATGGAATACGAAAGGCAGGGCAATCTTGATCGGCTCATAGATTCTATAAAAGGCGGAGCGCTTAAAAATGCTGATTGACCAGCTTAATATTCAAAAATTCAGAGGCATTTCTGACTATCTTTCACTTGACCTTACAGCTGCGCTGACAGTGATATACGCACCAAACGGAACTGGTAAAACGAGTATTTGCGATGCATTAGAGTGGCTGCTCTGTGGCAGTATAGGGCGTTTAACTCTGCTGGATAAAAGTGAAGTAAGGTGCAGGTTCGGTAGTGAGGATATTGAATCTTTTTCTGAGGCAGTAATATCTCATAATCAAAAGCCATTCTCATTTAAAAGAGTGCTTGTAGATTCAGGTAGCCAGCTTTATTGGAAAGATCAGTTGTCTGATTATAAACAATCAACAGACCAAGAGTTGCTTAGGCAGATTGTCACTGCACTGCCTCCAAGCGGAAGTTCAAATAGAGCGAAAGTCGATTGGGTTCGATCAACTAGATTTTTGGAAACAGAATCCCTTAATTTGCTAATTGATAGTGATGATGAGTCCAACGATACAAGAAAATTGATATTTTCGAATTTGTTCGGTGTGAATGAGTATCAACGGTCTGAGAACAGTCTCAACAAAATATTGAGGAAGCTTCCTGCTCAAAGGACGATAGAAAAAGAAATAACAAAAGCGAATGATAAGATATCTGAATTTCAGAGCCTGATAGACAAGCAAACTAATGAAAAAAGTGATGAATTTAAGGAGCATATTGTTAGATTGCTCAAAACTGTGTCGAAGAATATCGAGCTAGGGGAGCAAGAAATTTCCGCATTTGATATAGAGGATCAATATAAAAAACTGGAAATTGCGCTTGTTGAATATAGAGAGAGCATAGAGAAGAAAGTAACATCAGTAACTTTTGTCGAAAAGAACCTTAGTGCCCATGAGGATTGTGTTGTCAAGATTGAGAGTCAAAAAGACAAGATTAAGTCTAATGCAACCAGTCTTAGTAAAGTAACTGATAAACATAAGCAGGAAAAAGACGAGCTTGATAAGCTAAGAGAGGAGCATGCCGCTGATTCTAAATTGCTTGTCGATCTTTCCGAAACTCTTAAGAAGTTGGAAAATGAGTTCAGTAATGTTGATCTCCAGCTTGAAACTTTTATGCGGCCAATTGTAGATGGTTCAGAAATAGGGGATCGAAAAGAGAAAATTCTCGGCGCTATAGATCAAATGGACAAAAATCTTGGCGAGTTGAATAATAGATATTCCCTTATTCTACAAAGCATTGAAAACCTACCGTTATGGGTTCAAAAAAGTGAATCTCTTAAAGGGCTGCAAAAAGAACTCAACGATATAGAAAGTCGCTTACCCAAAAAGGATGCTACGTCTCTCTCTGAAAAAGTATCAGAAGTTAAAATTCTACTTGATAGGTTAAGGTCATCGAGAGAAAAAGCTCTTGGTGAGCTTGAGCTTGTTATCACGTCAGGTAGAAAATATGTTGATGAACATGATGAAGTTAATGAATGCCCTTTGTGCGATCAAAAATACAACGATAATACAGAACTGAAAAATCGTATCGAAAGCAAATTTTCGAAGCTTTCAGCTCGCTCTCAAGAAGAAGCTGGTCTAGCTGCTGAACATAACGACCTGACAAAACAGCTACAGAATGAAAACAATCTCTTAAAGCGGTATAAAGATCTGGCAGCAAGTAAACATGCATTGATTGAAGAGCTATCAGTATTCGAGGAAGGTTTTACGAGGCTCGGCGTGCACAAAGACGAACTGACTAATTCAGATTTGGTATCAAAAAAACTAGCAGATATACGTGATGAACATTCGAAGCAAATTAAGGAAGTCGGCGAAAAATGCAAACTGTATAGGGATGCGAGGAAAGCTCATGGTGAACTTGAGGATGCCCTGATACGCGCTCAATCACTGTTTGCCCATTGGTCTGAGGTTGCGGGTGAGTTGGTGGTTGCTCCGAAATCAATTGATGATCTCAAAGTTTCGATAAAGGCTTTTGTTAGGGCTCTCGATGGTATTTTGGATATGACCAAGAAAACCATCGAGAAGAGATCGCTGCAAATTGATAGCCTAAGTGCAGAAATTGAAAAATTGGCAAAAGATAAAATCAGGCAAGAAGAAGAGTTGTTAGGTCTAAAGAAACAATTAGATGAATACTTACAAAAGCATGATGAGATAATGCGTAGGTGGAAAGACGTCAGCGATAGTGATTATATTAGTAAGGCGAAATTAAAGGAAATAATTGAAAAGCATGAAGACAAAAAAAATGAATTAAACGAAGCTTTAGCTCTATTCAAAAAGGCAGGGGAATATTTCGAGCGAATTAGAGAGGAAAAGAAAAAAGAGCAAGAGATCAGTGTAATTCGAAAGGAGTTGATGGCTACTAAGGTTGAATTGGAAGAGTGGTCCAACCAAAGGGATGCTAGATTAACAATCGAAAAGGAGATAACAGTTATACAAGAACAAGTAAAAAAATTCGTCTCTAGAGAAATTAAGCCACTTTCTAACACCATCAGCACAATGTATCTTCGTGCTCAAGGAAATAGATTCATTAATTCAATTTCTGCGGAACCCACTGAAAAGGGCCTGTTAAATTGGATAGCCGAGCTAGATGAAGAAGGAAACTCTTTCGACAAGATGCAGGCTTTAAGCCAAGGCCAAAGGCAAGACTTGGCACTATCGATTTTTCTAGCTAGGGCTCGCAGCTTGGGAGGAACATATTTTTTAGATGAGCCTTTAGCTCACCTTGATGATCTTAATAAGGTAGCTTTGCTGGATACATTGAGAGTGATTGTTTCTGAAGAGAATTCAGTGGCTAATTTGCGATTGGTTTTAACAACTGCCAGCAAAAACTTGCTTAGGCACTTAAGAGAAAAGTTCAGTCTTGTCGAGAAACATGATGGTAGTGCGGCTCTCCGTATTTATAAGATGTTAGGTAATCCGAAAATTGGTCTAGAAGTAGAAGACCCTGAAATTGTACATTCGCCTAATCGCTTATTGGTATCTCAATAGCTGCATTGTACCACTTCATTACGGCAGACTGGCAATTCTGAGGATGGTTTGCTTGGTTCAATGTCCGCTTATGGCCGAAAGTTGCCATTTTCGGGCAAAAAGATAATGCGGCCCCAACGGGGGCCGCGAATGATAAATGCTCAGTTTACCAACTGCCGTGCCAGCGCCACTTCCACCGAATCACCGTCCTGATTAAGGGCATCAAGCCCGGATTCCGGCACATCGCCAGAGGTGCTTTGGGAAACGGCGATTTTTTTCGCCATCAGCCCCAGGCAGGTCATCTGCGAGGTGGCGGCGTAGCCGAGGTAGATCACTTTGACCGGTTGCTTCTGGCCGATGCGCCAAGAGCGCCGGGCGGCCTGCTGCAGACTGTAGACGTTGTACCCGGACTGCATGAATACAATGGTCGGGAACTCCAGCAGATCCAGCCCGGTCTTGACCAGTTCCGGGTTGGTGATGAGCACATCGATACCGCGGTCGAGCTTGTCGGTGATCCAGTCTTCCCGGCGGGAGGCATCCACGCTAGCGCGCAGTACCGCCACCTTGAAGCCTTCCTGCTCCAGCAGCACCTTCAGCCGAGACGTGGTGTCCCGTGTCCCGGTATAGACGCTGTAGACCAGCACCTTGCGATCGGCAGCCTTCTCCTCCCGGCAGATGTCAATCAGCTCCCGTTCCTTAGGCATGACGTCCAGATCAGTGAACAGTGACGGCGTAAACGCCAGCAAATCACAGGTGCGAGGGTGTTTGACCGTCTCTGCCCGAAAGCAAGTGTCTGGCCAGGCTAGGAGAACATTGAGCACCACGCCCAGCAGCGTCGTGTCGCGGCGCGCCAGGGCCTGCTTCAACTCAGCGGTCAATTGCCCCGCCAGGCGGGAGTAGGCCTGTGCTTGCTCATTATCCATAGCTACCTCGCGAAATTCCTCGTCATAGGGCGGTAGCACATTGCCACCAATATCCTTCAACTTGAGGAATACCGTGAACGGCAATACACAGCGCAACACACCCTTGGGACCAAATCCGGGGGCCTTCACGGTTCGCACCGTGATCTTGCTGCCCTTGGCGGTTTTGTGGGCTGAGCCGTTGCTCTCGGAATAAATATCCTTAAGCACACCGTGATCGCGCATAAACGCCATCGCGGCCGGCGTCAGACTACCTTGTTTACTGGGCCGGTAGCCGTCTTCGATCATTCGTCCGGGCAAGGCGCGGAACAGCAGATAAAAGATATCATCGCCGTAGCCGCCCATCAGGGTACCGGTGAGCAATAGTGTCTTGTGTGCCTTGGCCGCCAGTACACCCATGGCCTGCCCCTGTGCGGAGCCAGCGTTCTTGTACTCGTGTGCCTCGTCGGCGATGAGCAGATCGAACGTGCCCTGCGGCAGGTAGCGTTTGACGAATTCCGAGGGTTGATAGCCCCCTTCACCAAAGCCGAACTCCATGTTGGCCATGGCCCGTTCCATCCGCTGGGCCTGGCGATCGGAAAATACCAGTTCACCATCACTGTCCATCAGGTTGATGAACTCGTACAGATTGTCGCCCAGCATGGAGGCCAGGAACGATTCCCCAAAGGTTTTCATCAGCTTCTGGGCCGTGACCTCGCCGATGGTGGGAAGACGTTTCAATGCCTTCAGCACAGCCTGAGACTGGTCATTGACCGACAGGCGCCGGGGCCGCATCAGGGTCCACAGCGCCGAGGCACAGTGGCCACAGCTACGACGGGAGTCCTCCGCCTCCAGCTCAACTGGATTGATGGGCTCGCCGTCCAGATCGGTGATGACCTGACCACAATCGGGACAGGTACCCACTTCGCCATGGTGGATACGCCGTCGTACAAACACCGGCTTCCAGTGAAAACCCATGCGCATGCGCACACGGCCCAGGACAAAGAATTCCAGTCCTTGGGAGGGCACGCCCAGTCGCTCGCGCAGCTTGAGGAGTTTGACCAGAGTGTCCGGGCCGTTGAGAACCCAGACCTTAGCATCGGCGACCGTCTCCTGGATTTCCCGTCGCCACTTGTAGACCAGGTGGGGAGGTGAGAGTACCAGGGTGCGGCGGTAGCCTTCGGCATTGAGGACGGCGGCCGTGGCAATGCCAACGGTCGTCTTGCCACAGCCCATTTCGCCATTGACGATGGCGGCCCGTTCACCACGATTGATCAGCAACTCGGTGACGGCATGAACCACGTCGGCCTGGGCGGGAAACAGTTGCCGCTTCAGGCCGCCAAGAATGGTTTCACGGTATGCCCGTGCCTGCCCGGTATACACCGGGGGATTGGCGCGGTTGAGTGAATCCAGCAGTTCGTCACCGAATTCGGACACAAAGTCCGGCAGACTGATGTCGAGGGAGGAAGAATCTTGTTCGAGCAAGTCGCATTGGCCGACGGATTCAGAACAGGTGTTATCAGCAGTGTTACCAGTAAAAGTATTGAGGGACATGATGATGCTCCATAAAAAATCGGGGCATGCATCTCCCCCAGCAGGGCGAAGGCATGCCCCAGGGGGTAGGAAGAACGACGGCTGGCGTCGCGGTAAAAAAGGAATCAGTACTCGCTGGGCAACAGCAACGTCGTGACGCTACGATCCCATTCAGTGATGATCCAAAGCTTGAGATCCGGCCCGACGTCGTAGGACGACATCAATCGTCCTTCCGATGTCAGCGCCTCATCATTGAGCTGCTTGTCGTCGCCGCACAAATCGCCCCAGTCGCCATTGAGATGGCGCTGGAGATAAGGCACGGGATTGATAACTCCCCGTTGAATAAGATCGTTCACGCCTTGGGTCATGAGTACTTTGCCGGCTTGGAAGCGCGGTTGAGACAGTGTTACGAGTGCCATGGTGATTACCTCTCTATATGAAACGGGGCCACGGCACCCCACGGGGCGACTGGACCCCGGTGGGTGGATGAAACAAAGTGAAGCAATGACGGCGTGCCGCCGGAGATGATCAGCGAATGGTCAACACCTGCCCCCGGGTGGGGGAGTCGGGTGTCATATCCCACGCGCGGATGATCGGTACGAAGCGATCGGTCAGGATGCGGGTCTCGGCGACCGAGCCGTCATCCCGTTCCCGGTACTCCGTGGTCAAGGATTTCTCCTTGTGGGTATCGCCCTTGACGACCAAGACCTTGCCGGTTTTGGCAGTGACAACCCCTGAGATCGCGCCAGCCGCCAGGGCCAAAGCGAGATGCCAGTGGGAAAGGGCACGTGCCGGAGGCCGCGGTATTCGCTGTGCGGCGCCCAGGTAGGTTTCGATGGCCGGCCACATGCCTTGCAGGCGGTGTACTTCGGCAGCGAATTGCTCCGGTTCGAGCGTGATGCGATAAAAATGCTCCGGGTTCGCTTGGGACGAGGGCACCGTGTAGGTCGGGCATGATCCGTCATCGGGCAACACGTCTACATCGATGTCGCCCTGACCGGCCTGGAGCAATTGCTGTCGAACAGTCTTGGTGTCGCTTCCAGCCAGCTCCCGCTGACGTACCCGTCGACCGAAGATCACCACCTGTTTGAACTGGGTGTCCACCGCACGGTAGAGTCGCAGGTCGGCAAAGTGACGTGTCAGCCAGCCTACGAATTCGGCGTCGAGGACGTAGATCGGGATGATCAGCACCAGCACGCCGTCGTACTGCAACAGTGGCAGGGTGCGCTGGTAAAACAGCTTCTCCAGCCGTGGACGGCCTTTACCTGGATAACCGATATTGCCATCGGCACCGCGGTTCAGATCGCCGTAGGGCGGATTGAGCCACAGCAGTCCGAAGGACTGGCGGGAGATCAGTGTGTCCATCAGGTCACCCTGCAGACAGTGGTCAACGAGATTGCGCGCATGGGTGGCACGCTCGGTGTCGTACTCGACGGCGTAGACCGTGACCTGCTCCCGCCCAAGGGCATGAGCGGCTTCGGCAATCGCTACGCCTTCGCCAGCACAAGGGTCGAGAATGCACATGGTGCCCGACGATGGGGCCAGTGCGGACAGTGTCCGCTCCAGCGTCGATTCATCCGTGGGGAAGTAACCGTTTTTGATAAAGTTGCGGGCCAGCCGCGGAAACATAAGAGCCATAACTCTCTCCTGGTAGCAGTGGTAAGAAAAGAGCCCGGAAGAACGGGCTCGGTGGTAAAGCGTCAGGCGACCCGTTGAACGGATTTGTTCGGGACCGAGTCGGTCGGTGAGACCGTCAAGACACCGTTGCGAATCATGTCGCCCAATGCGTCAGTCAGGGCCGGTACATCCAGAACCAAGCGATGACCTTCCAGAGGCCCGAGAGCGACGGGAAGTTGGATCAGCATGTTTCGTGATTGCAGCAAGGCCAGTACCGGCTCGCGCCAGTGATCCAGCAGCGGCAATGGGCAGGTCTCTCGTACCAGCACCCAGAGGCGCTCGTATTGGCAGTTGCCCTTGGGCAATACCGCCAGTGCAAGGGTGTTCGCCTTGTCCGGGGTAATGCAGTGCCTGTCGAACAGCCACAGATGGACCATGGATCCAAACAGCGTGCGCCTGAAGGCGCGCGTGATGCGCTTTTCCAGCAGATCAGCATTGCCGATAAACACCGGGATGGACGATCCCTGTTCGGGGATAAGATGGAATTGATCCAGTCCGTCTTCGGCGCGACCGAGGGTCAGCCGAGCCAAAAATTCCTGGACAGCGGTATCCCGCGCCCAGACGGACAGAAAGACCAGATTGCCGCTCTCGTCAGTGATGCAGCCATCGGCCATCAGGTCCGGGCATTCATCAAGGCGGTACAGCGGTTGTGGGGATAAAGGTGTGGGCATAGTGATGTCCTCTTGAGAAAAGAGGGGCGCCCATGCCTCAGGGGCGACAGGTGCCCCTTTGGGGTGGATGAAAATCGCGGGATGCGATGAGGATCAGGCGGAAACCCGGTGCCAGTCCTGGGTCAGAGGTGCGAACTCGTAACCCAGAACACCGAGACGGTCGCGCTGCTGACGCAACACCCGGCGATCGACAGTGGCGTCGAGTTTGATGCTCTCGCCCAAAGGCCAGAGGGTGCCGAACAGCGTGGCATCCGTGTCCTCCGGTATCGGTGTGTCTGTCATGGTCGAAGCAGAGGCGCCGAATGGCGTGGTATCGACCAGCGGATCACCGGACACTTGTTCCGTTGCCTCGATCGGAGCCGCGGCGATGGGTACCGGTGCCTGAGCTTCCTCATCAATAGGATCGACTTCCTGCGGGCTTAGCCGGTTGGCTTCGTCACTGCTGAGAGGATCAATACTGGATAAGGTCATGCCGCCCAAATGGGCGCGAATCTCAATGACCATGCGTCCGCTGGTGTTGTACGTGGAAGGTCGAATCTCGGTGATGATGAAATCACCGTCGTATTTGCCTTCGTTGTACTGGTCCAGCTCGGCGTTCTTGATAACGAACTCACCGATGGAAGTGGTTAATCGGCCGACATTGAAATCACCGTTGCGACCGTGGATGGTGCGTATGGCCAATTGGCCGGAAAGATTAATCATGGAAGGTCTCCTTGAATGGGACGTGATCGGAAAGGCACGGCGAAGCGCCTGAAGGATCGGAAGAAAATGACAACAAGGCCCCGGTGGGGGCCTTGGGAGGATGACTAGGCTGATACGGTTGTTTCAGCGTCGTCAGGGATGTCAGGCGCTGGTTCAGCGGAAGCATCCGAAGCATCGGGTGATGCCGCCTCGCCAGAACTCTCGGTTGATTTTGGTTCGGCCTTGTAGACCATTTCTCCATCAACCTTGATCCACTGGACGAAGAGCAGACGTGCTTTCAGGCTGATGCCCGGTTGCCCGGCCCGCTCGCCTTTGGTGTAGGTAAAGGTGTCGGTCCACAGGTCGCCAAGGCGAAAGCCGATCAGCACCTTTTTGTCCGCTTCAACGGCTTCGGAACAACGGCGAATCAGGTGTTGCGCTTCAGTGCCGGAAACCCGGACATCGAAACGGCGATACTCAGGCGCATCGCTGGGACCATTGAGTGCTGCGATATCGCAGGCCAGGAAAGACTCGCCTTTGCGGGGGGTGACCTCGCGAATACGATTCAGATACCCCAAGCCGGTGATATGCAGGTTGAAGAAAGTTTTTTCAGACGATGTAGGCATGGTTAATCTCCACAATAAGAATAGAAAATAACGGAGATAAACCTGCCCTGGCGGGAGGAATACCCCCGCACGGGATGACGGATCGACAGATCCGGGAAGAGAAGGGTGCATCCATCATCGAAACGATGAGCGTTCGCGCGCGGGATGCCTGGGCGAACTGGGACGATCAACGCGGTCGGAACCGCGCCGTAGCCTTAAGGATCGTGGCTACCTGGGCATGTCGCTGGCGGAGCAGCGGAACATGCTCATAGTGTTACGTCAGTGTGTGTGGCGCGCGCGTATCTAAGGGACATTGCCCGAGCCCCATTATTGTTGGCAGTGTTTGGGAAGGTAAGTGGTCTCCGTGGCTGGGTGTGGAAAAAGAAAAAGCCCCCGATGGGGGGCTTGAGGACAGGCCGCTTTTCAGCCGTTGCCCGGTTTGGGCGGCACGGCTTGAAACGACAGGTGCGTCGGGGTGGCGGAGAGTTCGAGATCGTCCTCGCTGTTCAGAATGTGTGCGAACACGGCCTCCAGGGGATCGAAAAATTCGCCGAAATCGTCACCGCCCAACTCGGTGTAAGCCAGCGTCCACCAGTCATCGAACGGATCGATGTCGGGGTTGCAGCCGACGGCGTAGGCCAGCCGCTGGTAGCGTCCTTCCGGCGTTCGCTCGCCTTGTTCGGGCAGGAAATAGACGCCCTGATCCTTTGCTAGGATGATGCGGCATTGGTTGGTTATCGCTTCGGTCAGTACGGGGCGCAGTTCAGCGCCTTTGAATCGCAACATGGTTGTAATCTCCAAAGAATGAAAGAGAAAGGAGGCATCAATGCGGATGCCAGGGCACGGCGCCGAGCAGCGGCACCGTGGGTTGAGAGGAAAACGGCCGGTGGCCGGATCAGTGGCGGGTCGGTGTGCGTCCAGACAGAGTCACCACCTGGATGCGCCGCCAACTGCCATCGTCGATCAGGCGTTCCAGTGTGTCGCCGAGCGAATCGAAGCACAGGGTATCGACCCGCTCGACCAGATCCCCCTCACGGCGCAGTTCCACCGCGTAGAGATCAAGGCCGCGCTCGTAGAGTACGGTGACCTGGCCCTGGAACTTTGCCGTGGCAACGGTGAAACCGATCGCCGGTGGCGTCCTGATAATGTCGCCGGGTAGCGGATTGACACAGGTGAAGTCCCGTGCCCCCGCGTCCACCAGCAGGTGGGTAATGCGCCGAAAGCCATCGGGCGCGGGCAACTGCTCCAGTTGATCGACGAGATCCTGCAATTCCTGGCAACGCGGTAGCGGAATCGGCAATCTGGCCGGTGCCGAGCCGAGCACCAGGGTGTTCACCGTGTACGGAACCCCATCGGCGTACTCGGTTCGCTGTTCCGGGGTGTCCGCGCGCAGCCCGTCGAAGCGGCGTCGAGCATAAGGTGTAACCTGCACTTCGACGCCCTCGTCGGGCACGTCGGTGATCAGTGTGCGATCGAGCACCGCGAACTCGGCGCGACCGGTCTTGACGACGATGGCCTCATCGGTCTTCGCGATCACCTTGCCTTCGAACGGTTGGGGATCGATGTGGAAGCCCAGCGTCGAAACCTTGGGTTGTCCGTCGAAGATGTTGAACTTGAATTTGCGGGCGTTGCGCGGCATATGGCCGCTGACCAGCGTCGGCAGCTGTGCACGGATGACTTGAATGTCCATGAAAGACTCCTTGTGGGAAAGCCAAGGGACTTCCGCCCTGCAAGGGAGGGATGTCCCTTGAGGGTTGAGGTAAAAGACGCGCGATGGCATCAGGTACAAAAACAACCAATGCGACGGATCGCATCGTAGCCTTGAAGGTCGAGGCTACCTGGGCATGTCGCTGGCGAAGCAGCGGAACATGGCACAACGATGTCGCTTGTCGGGCAACGTTGCCATCTGCAATGGGTTACGTGTTGAGCCCCATTGATCGTCGGTGCTTGGATTTGGAGGGCTGGAAACAGAGGGTATCGGTGGGGATGGATGTCTCGCTGTCATATAATCCACGACGGATCATCAGTAACGTTGAGTGATAGGGAGGGAGAGTGGGATCGCCAAAGCTACCGACGATAAAGCGACTGTTCGCAATGTCCGACAATCAGTGCGCATACCCAGCGTGCCAGGTGCCACTGGTAGAATCCTCTGGCACGGTGACGGGTGAAATTGCCCATATCAGGGCAGCAAGCAAAGGGGGGCCGAGGTATGATCCCAGCCAATCCGACGACGAACGGCATGGGTTTGAGAACCTGCTGCTTTTTTGTGGTCGTCACCACAGAATTATTGACTCGGAGGTGGAGAACCATCCCGTTGAGTTGTTGATCAGTTACAAGAGTCGTTGGGGGCAAAAAGGCCTGGTCGAAATAACACCTCGTACCACTTCCGTGGCCGAAGTGCTCATCAATAATTACCAAAATATAAGGGTGGAAAACAACTCGGGACAGGTCGCCATCAATAGCCCCGGAGCCATTCAGGCCGGTACCTTAAATCTGAAATCAACCAAGCAGAAAGTCACCATAGCGCCCCCGGAGGGAAGTGTGTCCAGTGACTTGAATCAGTGCGCCTACATCGAGTATTTGATTGGGAAATATAAAGATTACCAAAAGCAGGACACATCCAAGCAGGACAAATACAAGTACATGGCGATCTATAATGCGGTGAAACGCCAGTTTGGTTGCAAGTGGCAATTGATCCCCTCGGCGCGCTTCGATGAGCTCGTTCAATTCCTGCAGGGAAAGATTGATAATTCGAAGGTGGGACGTATCCGAAAAAGCGCGGGGCAAAAGCGGTATCACAGCTTTGATGAACACCTTCAACATTAATGGGTAAACATAAGCTGAGCTAAAAAATGAGCCCCGTGGTGGGGCTCTTGTGTATTACCCATGATCGTGAAGTGGTAAACCTTCCAGCGCTGGCGCATCGGGATCGAATATCAGAATCCGCGTATCGGCAAGCGCGGCCAGGTGCAACACATTCACCAGCGATCCGGGCAGTCCTGCCGCGATATGCTCCTGGCGCAGTTGTGTCGCGTTTTGGTCGGTGATGTGCCGAAGGTTCTCACTGGTCCAGGGTGTGGCGATAAGCTTGACTCCGACAGCGTGGCTGTACGGCAGCCTGAACGCTTCAAACAGCAAGCCACTCGGCGTTGCGATATCAGCCATTGCACCCAATCCAGCCAATGCCTGCCGACTGATGTGGGCCGAACTGATCTCCCAACACCGGCTGTAGTGCCCCGTCATAAAATGCAGACGGTGAATGAGCGTCGCGGCGGACTCCGCTGAATAGGTGTCGCCAACATGCATGGGATGCCCAGTATCGTTGGCCATCACGGCATAGACCACTGTGCGTACGATTCCAATGCCAGTGCATTGGGCCTCAATGACATCCGGAACGGTTTGTCCCTCGGTGATCAGTGCAAAGCTGTCGCAAAAGATGCAGGGATGCTGCCGAATCTCGTCGTCCCGTAAATGGGCTTGAGATTCATGCAGGGGACGAAAGGCCGGCGGACAATCATCCTCGTAGGTAATGACTAACTGCCGTTGCGTGGTGAGATGGTTAAAGCCACGGATAAAGGGGTTGATGATAGCGCTCATGGTGGATCTCCTGTAGAGGTAGGGCAGAGCCCACCCCTACCGGGAAGTGAGCCCCGGTGGGTGAATGATTTCAAGTGGATCAATGTGGTCGCGACTACCAGCCGCAGTAGTTCAGAATCAGCGCTGCGATCACTTCGCGACGTGTCAGGTCCAGGCCGCTGAGATCGGCCAGGCCTTCAATGCCAACACGGCGAAACAGTGCGCCGCCTTCCTGGGAGTTATAAAAACTCACCAATGCGGCAAGGAACCTTTTCTGGCCGGAACTCATGACATCGACGGTGTCGTTGATCAGCAACAGGTTGGGGCGCAAGTCCCATTTGTCGGTCGCCTGTTCCCAGGTGTCTTGCGTGCCATCGCCAAAAAGCTCAATGCCGGCGAGGGCAACACCTTGTCGCCATGCGTTTAGAAATGCGTTGGGGGCCTGCTCAAAATGATCCTGCTCCCGGGCAATCCAGGCAAACGCTTCCTGGTGGGTGGATAAGGTCATAAAAAATCTCCTGAAGTTATGAAACGTGTTATGGCGCTTCGCGCTGGGTCCAGTTGCCGGTATCCAGTGCGTGTTGTGCGTCGGGGAGTTGGGAAAAATATTCGACAGATTCCCGGGAAACCGGGCCGTCCTGATCTGAGGTGCCGAGGTAGTAGCCGCGGCCACTGCGCAGAACTTGCAGAGGCAGACTCCGGTCGGCGAACGTCTTGGCCAATCGACCGGTGGTTATCGGTGTTTCCTGACACGTTGTGCCGGGTGGAGGATGATTACGGGTAGACATGGTTTGATCTCCTGCGGTTTGCTACAGAGTGAAAAGGGCTCTTGGAACAACAAGGCATCGCCACCGGTGAAGGCGGACGCCCGCGATACGATGCGGAACGGGCTGGCGCGGTCGGCGCGGAATATCCGCGATGCAGCATTGAAGACCGCTGCTGCCGGGGCACAGTGCTGACCGGGTCAGCAATATGTGGGGGTATCGTGTCGAGAGGGTGGTGTGTGAGCGAGGGTCTATGGGGTTTCCGCGGCGACCGGATTGGCACGCTGTGGGGGCAGAGGCGCTGAGACAAAGCGAAGAAAGAGAAGGCAGCCGAAGGCGATTACCTTCGGCAACGAGAAATCACCACCCGTGAATCACATGATAATCTGGCCGTCATCAAAGCCGTTTCTCTTGGCGATTCACCCGACCCGTGTCGTGGTTGGAGCCGGAATGTTGTGGCACACATCCGCGCACAAAGGGAGCCCAGTGTTTCACCGGCGGGCACCGGGAATGAGTACCGTCAACCCCGAAGGGTCTCCTGGGCGCTCGCGCGGCAAGCGCCCAGGAGACCCTTCGGGAGCAACGGAAGCAGGCTGATGACTGGCAACTACTCTCAATAGTTGTCGGAGGAGAAACCTTCTCACCCGTGGTGAGTGAAAACCGACAGGGTGCGCACGCCGTGACAGAAGGGGTCGCGTGCCTGGGCTGCCCGATTTCGGGCCAGTGCGCCTCAATTGCCGGGGGTCGTATGACGCCTTAGCTGTGAGGTGTGGACCGTCGCCGCTGCCTGGGTGTTTTCCCACGCAGAGGCTTCGCGATGGGGCGCGTCCCTTTACAGTCCGGATAGCGTACGCAGGACCAAAACGCGCCTTTGTGACCGCCTTTCCGTTGCATGGGTGAGCTGCAATCCGGGCAGGTGGGTGAGGGTGGCAGTTTGATGTCCAGGGAGAGGGTGCCGTACTGCTGGACCAGTTGTGTCACCCAGGCGCTTTGCTTGTCGAGGAAGGCGCCGAGGGTCATGTCTCCCGCTTCGATCAAATCCAGGGTTTGTTCCCAGATCGCCGTCGTGCCCGGATCGGCGATGGCCTCCGGGACCACGTCGATCAAGGTATAGGCTGCCTCCGTGGCACGAAGGGCTCGACCACGTTTTTGCAGATAACCGCGATCAAGCAAACCACTGATGATGCCGGCGCGTGTCGCTTCGGTGCCGATACCGGTTGTCTCCTTGAGAATCTGCTTCAGGCGCGGGTCATTTACCAGGCGGGCGACGGTTTTCATGGCCTTGATCAATTCGCCCTGTGTATAGGGTTTGGGCGGCTTGGTGTGCAGTGCCTTTAGTTCGGTGCCGGTAATGCTGCAGTCTGTGCCGGTGGCGAGGGAGGGCAGTTGCTGGCTAGGCTGCGCTCCCGGTTCCTCCTGATTGTCCTGTGCATCACTTCTCAGTGCCCGGTGCCAACCGGGATCGATGACCCGCTTGCCGGTGGCCTTCAACGGCTGTTCCCCGGCTTCCAGCAGCACCGTCGTTCGATCAAACGTATGGTGGGGGAGAAACTGACACAGATAGTGGGCACGGATGATGGCGTAGACCGCCTGCTCTTTATCCGATAGGGCGGACAGCTGGCAGGGCGCCTGTGTCGGGATAATGCCGTGGTGCGCCGTGACCTTGGCATCGTTCCACGCGCGGGACTGTAGATTGAGATCCAGTGTCTCAATAAGAGAGGCCAACGCGGGGTCCGCCGCAAGCAAGGCTTTGATCACTACGGGAGCCTCACGCCGCATGTTTTCCGGCAAGTACCCGGTGTCTGAACGGGGATACGTCGTCGCCTTGTGGGTTTCATACAGGGACTGGGCAATCCGAAGGGTTTCCGCGACATCCAGCCCCAGCTGTCGTGAGCAGACCTCCTGCAGGGTTCCCAGATCAAAAGGCAGTGGCGGCGCCTCCCGGACACGCTCTGTATCGGCTGACAAGACTCGCGCCGTTCGGGCGGTCCGGATGGATTGAACGGCGTGCTGCGCCACCTGCTCCTGTACGCAGCGTCCCGCCTCGTCGGCGGTGTCCGTTGGTGGTATCCACTCCGCAAGAAAGTGACTTTCGGACGAGATGAGCCTGACCGCAATTGACCAGTAGGGGGTTGGGGTGAACGCAAAGATTTCCCTGTCGCGGTCTACCACCAGACGCAAGGTAGGGGTTTGCACACGTCCAACGGATAACACGCCCTCGAAACCACTGCGGCGACCGAGCAGGGTAAACAACCGGCTCAGGTTCATACCGATCAACCAGTCCGCCCGCGACCGCGCCAACGCAGAGTAGTACAGCGGCAGGGTCTCGCTCCCGGGTTTCAGAGCGCCCAGCGCTTTGCGAATAGAGGCGTCGTTGAGTGCGGAAAGCCACAATCGCTGAATGGGACCGTTGTAGCCGCACAGTTCGATCACCTCCCTGGCAATCATTTCACCTTCACGGTCTGCGTCGGTGGCGATAACCAGCTCAGTGGCTTGCTTGAGCAATTGTTTGACAATCTTGTACTGGGCTGCGGTCGATGCTTTGATGTCGCTGCGCCAGACCTTGGGAATAATTGGGAGCTGATCGAGGGACCAGCGTTTGTACTCGTCACCATAAACTTCCGGGGCTGCCGCTTCGATCAGGTGACCGATGCACCAGGTTACGGTAATGCCGGTACCGCTGTAGCAGCCGGTTCCTTGCCGTGTTGCACCCAATACCCGTGCGATGTCTTTTCCCTGGGAGGGTTTTTCGCACAGGAACAGGCGCATGTGATGACTCCGGCAAGGTGGTGACAGAACACCCGGTTATTGTCGCCTCCGGCAGCGCCGGCCACCGCGATGAAACCGGCACCGGGTGTTCCGGCTTTCATCCGAACATTTGCATTAGTGTGGCGAGAGATAGCGCTACCAAAGCTTCGCACTGTGGCGCGAATGGAACACAGTGGAAGAACAGGAGGCTCCATCACGTTCCGCTTTACCGGGTTGCCAGCGTCGGATCTGCATCCCGGTGCAGGGTATTGGCGGGCAGGTAGTGGCTGGCGCAGGATGAGCGGCCAAAGGTTGCTACAGCCGCTCATGGCCGGCCAGCGTTCCGATCAATTCACCTGTCGTCCGCAGGTGACTCTTCGCTGGTGGATTTGGCGCTGAGTACCACATCGTCAAGCCGGTACGGCAAGATACCCACACGTCGTGCCTCGATCTTGAAGGTGACGCGTTCGTTTTCCTCTGCGTCCTCCCACTCGTCACGCACTGTGCGCCCGTCCACCAGAACCCGCATCCCTTTTTGATACAGCAGGTGCCAGCGTTCGGCGTCGCGATGCCACAGCTCCACCGGAGCCCAGAAGCCCCCGCGATCTTCGTACCCTTCCTGCACCGGTACCGGATTGTCGAAGTAGACATTCAGCCGCAGCAGTCGCCGGGGTTCGTCGTTGCCATTGGCAAATTCGCGGTACTCGGGCTTCGAGCCGATGTTGCCTTCGCCAAAAAAATGTGTGCTCATGGGGATTCCTCCTCGGTGGTTAAACGTTGCCGATCGGCACGTTGCAGGTAAATCATCTCGGCCCGGGCCATCTTCTCGGCGCATTCAAAAGCCTGGCGGGCGATGCTGTGAGTCAGGCTGATCTGCATATTCAGGGCGATGCGCTGTAGCTCCTGAGCGTAAAGGTCGTCGACGAGTGTGTCGGGAGTTGCTGAACTGAGCATTGCCTGTTCCCAGAGCGGGACTCCCATACTGGAGCGATCGAGATTGCGCCAGCGCAGAAAAGTGGTGCCCGCGCTGGTGGCTTGCTGGGCCAGATGTACCCCCAGCAGGGTGAAGGGGTACCCACGCACCTGCCCGAGCACCCGCCGCTCAGCGAGTTCGATCAGGTCATCCCGGAGCGCTCGGCATTGGTCGGCCCAGTCCTCCAGTTCCCCCTTACCTTTAAAAGGTTTTAAAAGGCCTTTTAGGTAGGCGGCGTGTTCCAGGCGTTGGAAGTCAGTCTGTACCAGGGGCACGAAATAGCGATTGCCTTGTGGGTGAGGGTCACTCATAACGAATCGCTCTCGGCGGATTGAGGAGCCGTCGTATCCACCGGCGTGGGTTTGTCCGCTGCCAGGGTCGATTCGGTACTGTCGACGTCATCGCTATCGGCTGTAGATGAGTCGCGTGCCAGTGGTGGTGCGAAGCGGGACCGGCGGGTGCCTTCGAGCACGTCTTGCGGCAGCGGGCCGTACTTTTCAAGTGCTGCACGGGCGGCGGCATTTCTGGCGGCATAGTCGTCCCGTTTTGTCCCGGAATATTTGTACTGCTGGGCCAGTGAGAATAGGCTGCGCAGGGCGTGGGCGCCGTCGTTCAGCCACCGTTCCAGGGTGCTGCGATCAATCAGGGCAGTGTGATGGGCGAGAATGAGATGCCGTGCCAGTGCGTCAAAATCCGCGAGCAGGTACACGGCCATAAATCCCAGTTGGGCGTTCACAAACAGCGGCAGCGTCACCGGCTGGACATTGAGGTTGTCCCCCAGGCTGAGGGCGGAGGGGACATCGGCGAGTGCCTGATCAACCTGCTCCCGTAGCGCCTGTAACCGGTCCTTGGTGTCGGCCAACTTCTCCTCGACGCGGAGCATCCACCAGTCGGAGTAGGGGTCATCCTGCTCTGACCCGCGTTTCATTTTATTCATGATGGCCAGAAAACCGTTAAGACCGATGATGCCTGGGCGGCCTTCCGCGGGGGCCCGGCCATGCCAGATTCGCGAGGCGTGATGGGTGTGCAGCGTCAGCGTCATGGTGCTGCGCAGGGAGCCGAGGTTCATCTTCATGTCATTGGCCATAGGATCACTCTCGTCGTCAGTTTGGGGATGAGTGTCCTGCGCCAGCGGAAGGCTGTCAGTCAACAAGTCGAAGCCGGTGGGAGCCGGATTGTCAGGGTGAGGGTGCTGCAACAGATGGCGCTATGCGAGTGGCATAACCTTAAGGGGCGGATCGTTGGCAGGATGAGCTATGCGACTCGCATAGCGCCGGAAATGGGTTCCGCTGCAAACACCGTTCAGGGTTTGAATAGCGACCGCAGCTGCGCCATATGTTCATGCACCGTTCGCTCGTCATCGGGGATGTGCCCGGATGATGGACGCGCGTCGGCCAGCAGATCCCCGACCCAGGTATTGAATTCACCGCGGATGGCTTTCTGGATAATGCCGAACAGGTAGCCGGCGGGATTGCGTACATCGCCGGACAGGCAGCGCACGGTCCATTCATCCAGCACAGCCTGTTGCAGCTTTTCATCCACCTGGCGCAACGCGGCCAGTGCGCCTTTCTGTTGTTCTTCCCGCAGCTTGAAAAAATAGTCCGGCAAATGCAGATTTTTGGCGAGCTCGCGTCCAGTAAGTACTTTATGAATACTTTGATTACTACTACTTACTGTACGGTCTGCCTTCGGATTCCGAAGACCGTTGTTACCACTGGCTTGCCGACCCGCTTCGGAATCCGAAGGCTGTTCTTCGTCATTCCGAAGCGGGGTCCTATTCCCTTCTTCGGATTGGTGGCCAGTGCCGGGCTGTGGATAACCCGCCGCTTTTTCCGATGAGGAGGTAAGCAACTTCTCGGTGATGGCCTGCAGGCGGGTCGGCAGTGCACGTTGGCTCACCTGCGGATCGTCAACCAGTTCCCGCAGGGTTTCCGACGCAACGCGTTGTATCGCCTTGCTGGCATGGGTGATTGACTGGCTGATCAGGTGGAGGTAGTCAGCATCCAGGTGTATGGCTTCAAATGGGGTGAGTGATGTGTCATGAAGCACGTACAGGTTCCCTTCGATACGGCCGGTTCGGGCGTTGCGCCGACGCCTGACCAGGCTCAGCCAGCGGGTGAGCCGCAATAGTGTCAGTGCCCGGGCGACGGTTTCGTGAGAGGCTTTGCCGGTACAGGGCATGGCGGCGAGAAAGGGGCGCAACCGTTCGTAGGTGGGAAAGACCGTGATCTCGTCGGGGTTCAGCAGGAGACGGAGTACCTGCCAGGCATTGCGTTCCAGGGGTGTGAGGCGTCGGTCGAAGAAGAGCGTGCGGGGGACGCTCTCGTGGCGGTTGCCGCTGAACAGAATCGCGTCCTGTGCTGCGGTCTTGCCGCTCTGTCGGGAGGCGGTTTCCAATATTGCGCTCAGGGCATCCGGGGAACCCTTCGGGTCATCGGCAGCCATGACTACGCCAGTCCCTGGTCAATCCAGCTCCGGATAGTGGCCCAGATCACCGACATGGGCAGGCTCAACGCCTCGGCCAACTCCATGGCGAGATCCAGCATGGCCGCGTCGTCATCGAAATCGATCTCTCTCGCTTTGATGGCGGGTTGCCATCGTTGCCACAGCGCCATTTCCTGCACTTCGCTCAATACCGGGTGTCGCCCCTTGCGTTTTGGCAGGCCCAGCACATCGCGGCGGAGCGCCACTTCCTGATGAGTCAGTCCGTAAAACCTACTGATCATGTCGGTACTGGCCCCCAGCCGGAGCATTCGGTCTATTGTCAGGATTTCCTGCTCGACATCCTCGACCTGGCGGAGCAGATGCTTCAGTACCTCGCGATTGACCTGTACCTTGCACCAGGAGACCGAGGCATTGATCAGGACACTCACCAGTGCGGGGTGTTTGAGGGCATCGAGTTCCTCTTCCCCAAACCCCATGGCCTTGCAGCGTCGCAGCTGACCGTTGCGCAAATCATGCAGCGCTTGTGCGATAACGGCCTGGTTGAGCGGGTGGGGACCTGACACAGTTTAATCCTCACCGACGACCGGGTTTGCCGGCGGGCTCGGGTGCGTCGCTCCACTGCCATTCCCGCAGCTGTCGCGCCAGACGGAACAGCTGGAATAAACGGTCCAGGCCGCTATCGCTGAGATGGTGGATAGATTCCTGGTCGGTATGGAACCAGTCCCCAAGCAGTGATCGCACGATACCGGCGATAGACGCAGACTGCACCGCCGGCCTGTCTGCACAGATGCAGGTTTCCATCGCTGACAACAAGGAAAACAGCGGATGTGAGGGGGTATCCGGCAGTACATCATCCGGAGCCGTACCGTCGTGCCGGCAGGTGAAACCGATGCCCGTACTGACGGGACTTACCCGACCGCTTTCGCCAATCTCGCTGGCGATGGTGGCGGCCAGCTCGCCGATGGTGATGCGAAGCTGGTCCGTTGAACCCAGTGAGGATTCAGTATCCCCTGTTTCCGTCAGGGGAGAATGCGTGTCTGCCCCAGCGTTGATTGGTTCGGGCAGCCTCTCACCGGTTTGTTCGGCCACCAGGCGTTGAATCGATTGTAAGCGGTCTGTTGTCGAGGGTAGGGACTCCTCGGGAATTTCGTTGTCGGCAGCCCGTGCTTCGTCGGGTGTGTATTCAGCGGGGTTCGCGCTGGCAGCCGGAGTATCCGCCGCCTTCGATTGCCCGAATGGCTTGGTCGAACGGGGATCATCTTCGTCAATGTGCGGGTTGGCCACCGGCTGAGATAGGTGATTGATATCCGGCGATACCGGCGTTTTTGGAACTACGGGTTGATCCGAATTATGAGGTAATCCGGACGTATCGGGTGGCGGCGCTTCGAGCGTCCGTTGCCGATGTGCGGAACTGTCAATCGCCAACGCCAGAGTATCGTAGTCCACATTGAGGACGTGCCCCATTTGCCCGATCAATTCATCCTGGATGCGTTGCAGAGGAAATTCATCGCCGGCATGATCGAAGAGGGTGAGGACTTCCTGGAACAGTGTGGTGAAGTCCACGCCAGTGTCCTTGGCGGTGTAGGTGCTCCAAACTCGCTCCCCGGCTTTGCGCAAGGTGGTGAGCCGCTCGGTCTGTGGACGCCCAAGGCCAGCGTACAGGAGGGTGGGAATCGCGGGCAGCAGATAGCGGATGGTGTCCTGCATCCGGCTGATATGGGACTGAGAAACGGGGTAGCCATCCGCGGTGAGGCGACGGGAGAGTTCGGATTGTGACAGTGACTGCCCGCCTTCGGCTTCATACAGTTCCCGCGCCTTTTCGATGCCCAGCGCGCGTTCGATAAATGAAAGCCCGCCGTGCAGTTCATTCTCGGTCAGGTGGCCGGTCAGCGCGATGATCTCACCGCGCGCCGACCATGGGCGAAACAGGCAGGTGATACGAAAATAGCGCTCTTCTTTGGTGTCACGCCAAAGTTCATTGAGTATGGCCAAACGGGTGTTGCCGCCATTGCGGATGGTATAGGTGGACTCACCCGGCCGCCGGGTGATAGCCGGAGGAGCGTCGAGCCCCCGCTCGCGAATTGAGGCTTTGAGGTCATCATAGCGGGGATTGCGGGTCACGCGCGGGTTCAGGTCGTAGGGACGCAACTGGTCCAATGTGACCACCATGGGGGTGTCCTCGATGGGGTCGCTCAACTGCTCGGCCTTCGGGCCGGAGCGGGCAAACCCCTCGGCCAGTAACTTGCCGGCGATGGCGTTGGGATCCTGCTCAGCCATGGCGGGGATTCCTGGTCGCGGGACGCCGAGTGGGCAGGAGCAACGCTGCGGTGCCAATGGCTGGCATGTCCGGCTTGGTGACTATGAACTGATTGGCAGCGCAGTAGGCGACATGCCACCCATGTGCTTGTGCGAAGGTCATCAGCCTGCGCCGTTTCGGGCATGTCCGGTTCGCCGGTTCAACGATATTCGACATGGGCCGCCCTCCGACAGGTTGCGGGCGTTACGCCATCAAAGCGGTCTTCCCATTGCGGCAGCAGCTCCCGCGCCAATGTCTTGATCGTTTCCAGGGCGGCCGGCGCCACCCGCCCATGGGGGCGGCGATGCTCAACCCGGTGGACCGGTTGACTCAGGGTGGCCGCCCGGGGATAAGCTTCGATAGCCGGGATACTGGTCGCCAGTAGTGAAACTCCCGCTTGCCCGTGGAACAGCTGATGCAGCGCCTGCTGAATAGCGCGCGCATTAGAGGAAACAGAGTGCACACGGTTGATCAGTAAATGCAGCGGCGGTGGCGCAATACCAAGATGGCGATAGGGTGTGATGTCATCAAGTAACTGCAGGGTTCCCCGCCGCAACTCCCGCGCCGCCAGTATTTCGGGGGTAACCGGGGACAACGCCAAGTCCGAGGCGAGCACCGCCATCTCCAGCATCACACTGCGCGCGCCCTGGGTATCGATCAGCATCAGATCGTAGTGGGGAGCGAAGGACGGCAGGAGGTGGCGTAAGCGAAGGCGGCCATCCGGCGCATGCAGTAATAGCGTGTTCAACTGCCCCTTGTCATCATTGGATAGGATGAGGTCAAGTCCGTGGATCGCCGTGCGTGAGATAACCTGTTCTGGCACTTGTTCATTGAATGCCAGCAGTTCGTAGATCCCGCCGACGGCCTGTTGATTTAGAGAAAAATAGCTGGACAGGGTTGGTTGAACGTCGAGGTCTACCAGTAGCACCCGCAGCCCGGCATCGGCGGCGAAGCCGCCAAGGTTGGCCGCGATGGTGGTTTTCCCCACACCGCCTTTGGTTGATATCACGGAGATCACTTGCATGGCGCTGACCCTCCAAATCCCGGTGTCAGAGGGTGCGGTCTTTGCGGCGTTCGGCGATCCACTGGTCGATTTCGACCGAATCCCAGCCCACGGCACGGACACCCAGGCGAATGGCCTTGGGAAACTTGCCCGCTTTCATCAGATTGTAGATGTGGGCGCGCTTGAAGCCCGTCTTGGCTTCTACCTCGGCGCGGCGGAGGATGCGGCGTTCACTGGGATTCATCGCTGCTAAAGGTTGCTGAGACATAGGGACCACTCCTGGACGCTCCTTGGCGTTTGTTGGGACATGGTCGGTATTAAATACAGCTCGCCGGAAAACGACACCGCAAATGCGGCATCCCGGACCGCCGTTATAGACTTGATGCCTCAGTTCGATGCCAGGTGGCGCTTGGCTTCGGCGAACTTGGCCTGGAGGGTACGCTCAGTGATACCCATGGTGTTGGGGGAATGGGCAATCATGGCGCTGATAACAGCGTCTTGGGATTTGAAGGACGAATAAGACTGGCCCGAAGGTGAGTGTCCCAGTAACAAACTCAACAGCCCGGCGACAATGTTGAGGTAGGTTGATTCGCTGCGAGCGCTGGGTGACTTTCCTCGACGTATGCTCAGCTGTTGATGCTCATAATTTTCTCTGAGTGCGTCGTATTTGATCTGGAGTGCCTGGCAGATGTGTTCTTGGTCTGCAAGCTGTATTTTCAGGGCTTCCCGGTCGGCCAGTAAGATTTGAATAGCTTCAGTACTGAGACCAGTGAACAGGTGTTGTTCGATTGCTCCGAACAGGAATCCGGGTTTTTCTTCCGGGTAGGTAGAGGCCATCCAGGCTTTCAGATCCACATGGCGAACCGTCAGGTCAGGATCATCCAGGAGCAGCGGGTCTTCACAGGTAACACCATTCTTTCCATAGGGAAGATCCCTGTTGGTCAGAGCATCCAGTATTCGAGCGGTGTTCAAATGAAGTCTGGGCCATTGCGGGAAATCGGTTGGAGCGGGGACTTGATGAGCCCCGAGCACCTGAATGATATGATGCTCGTGGTCGAACAGATCGCTCCAACGGATGGCCGCCTCAATGGGGCGATAGAAGATTTTTTCAGGCGCGCTGCCGGGCATACCGATACCCTCATCGATTGTTATTCACCCTGGAGGGGTGATACCTATGACGGTTTTCGAGGTGTATACACGATGGAGTCGGCCGCGAACCGGTTGTGATGGTTTTGCGGCGTTTGGGCTATAGATTGCTTAACACGTACACTCCTTAGAGGCGCAAACGCCGAAAACCTGAATCTTTTATCCCCGCTGGATTGCAATTGATTTTCTACTGGCGGTGGATACATCGGGCATAGAAGTGTTGTGACTGAATTCGGGAAAGCCAAGACCGATTGGGTCAGTGTGGATTTCTGTGTCTTTGCGGGCTTCAGCTGTTGCTGATTAGGTCACAGGTAAATAGGGTTGCAGTGAGAGTCTTGTCATACTTTGTTCATATTTGCAGTTCGAATAGTTGCGCAACAGGTCTCACAGCAGATCAAAATAGAAACAGTGTCATTGCGTTGATCAATCCAATGCGAAACCAAGAAGTATTGGCCTAAACATGGCGGTAAAACGGAAACTGGTCCGATCCTACGGAAGTGGTTGTCGTGCCAAGCAGCCTCTACCCAAGGAATACGAAAATGCCCGTTTGCGTTGGCTGGGACGTGTCCGTGTGGAAGCCGATTCTGGTCTGGTGGATGAATACGAAATTGAACCGGACAGGAAGTTGTATCTGAATGATTTTCTGACGCTGATTGCGGAGGAAATCGAAAAGTTTGAAGAAATCGATGATGCTGATTGGCGGGTGGATATTTACAAACTCACTCGACGACAGCGATGTTAAGCTTGTGGAGCTGGGCCGTGCTCACTGACTATTCCGGTCAACTCTCGGCTGACGCTGTTTCAAGACGTGCATTAGTATTCACTCGTCTTGCAAATGCTTGCGACTGTTTCGAAGTCAAACCCACCCTTAACGCATCCAGATAGTCTGCATACCACTGCATCATCAGTCGGCGCTGGGGAAGATAGATGGCGTGGTTGTAGTCGCCGGCAATTCCGGTTTCCTTGTGGGACAGTTGCGCATCCACGAACTGCTTGGGCCAGCCATGTTCCCGGAGCAGCGTGCTGGCGGTGTGTCGAGTGCCGTGGCTCACCATGCGACCCTTGTAGCCTATGAGGCGAAATACCTTGTTGACCGTGTTTTCGCTGATCATGGCGTTTTTGGTGCCGATGCCGGGGAAAAGATACTGTTGCCTTCCGGTAATTTCCCGGAGCTCTTTGAGCATTGCAACGAGTTGGGTCGGAAGCGGCGTTACGTGCATACGGCGCATCTTCATCTTCTCCGCGTCGATACGCCAGATCGCATCATCCAGGTCGACTTCGTGCCATTGGGCGAAGCGAACCATACCAGGGCGGGAGGCGGTGAGGATTGCCATCCAGGCTGCGGTGCGGTTGATGAGGCGACTGGTCGAGTTGTCCAGCTTGCGGAGAAAATCCGGTAACTCAGGTTCGAGTAAATGTGGGTAGTGCTCGGCTCTCGGGGCTTCCTTGGCGATATAGCGCAGCTCCGATGCCGGGTTGTTGTCGCATAGCCCTTTGGCGATCGCCCGGCTGAAGATTTCGCGCAGCCAGCCGCGGACTTTCTTGGAGACGTTCAGTGCGCCACGTTTCTCGATGCGGGTTTGTACGGAAGCACAGTCTGCCCTCGATACGCTGGGAAGGTGTTTGTCCCCCAGTACGGGGAGAATGTCCTTGTCGAGGTAGGTCCGCATTTTATCCAAGGTTGACGCCGAGCGACCAGCTTTGACCTTGCTTTGGTACCAGTCCTCTGCGGCTACCCTGAACAGATTGGTCTTTGATTCGGTAGATGCTTGTTTATCAACTTTGCGTTTCTGGCTCGGGTCGATACCGCGTGCCACAAGTGCACGCATTTCAGCCGCCTTCTCGCGAGCAAGTTGGAGTGAAATAGTGGGGTAGACACCCAAGGAAATACGAGGTTGTTTGCCGTCGATGCGATAGCGGAAGTGCCAGTACCTCTGCCCCACGGGGGTCACCCACAGGGAGAGGCCTCCGCCATCGGCGAGGCCATAAGGCTTGTCTTTAGGCTTGGCAGCCTGGACTTCTCGTGCGGTAAGGGGCATGGTGAGTACACTTTTTCTCTCGAACTTTTAGTGTACTCAAAAATGTACTCATTTGCACATGGCTTTCAGTGGAACCCGGTAGCGCATGCTGGAACGAAAAAGCCCGCTTTCGCGGGCTTTTTCAATGACTTAGAGATTTTGTTGGAAGTCTCTGGAATTCAAAATGGTGCCCAGGAGAGGACTTGAACCTCCACGACCTTGCGATCACTAGCACCTGAAGCTAGCGTGTCTACCAATTTCACCACCTGGGCAGCGTACGAGTTAGTACTCGTTCGGGGTTGCGCACTTTACTGATTAGGCCCACTATTGTCAATCCTCAGAGGCGGCTTTTTCGGCCTCCCGATATTCTGGTAATTATTACAAATTTATGAAGAAAAAAAACGTTCAGGTAGACCCTTTTGCATCGCGCGAAGCAGAGAAATATGAAAACCCCATTCCCAGCCGAGAGTTTATTCTCAAACATCTTGAGGCCAGCGTTGGCCCGTTAAGCCATGAAGAGCTCTGCGATGTCTTCGAGCTTGAAAACCCCGATGCAGTGGAGGCTTTGCGGCGTCGTCTTGGGGCGATGGAGCGCGATGGCCAGGCGGTGCGAAACCGGCGTGGAGGCTATGGCCCGCTCGATAAAATGAACCTGATTAAAGGGCGAGTGTCGGGCCACCCAGAGGGCTTCGGTTTCGTGATCTCGCCTACCAGAGATGGCGATGTCTTTCTCTCCAGTCGGCAAATGCGGCGTGTCTTTGATGGCGATGAAGTCGTGGTGCGCATTACCGGTACCGACCGCAGGGGCCGTTCCGAGGGCGCCATTGTCGAGGTGGTTGAGCGGCGTACCCAGCAACTTGTGGGGCGCTATTTCACCGAGAATGGCATTCACTTTGTGCGCCCCGATAACCCCCGCATCAGTCAGGATGTACTACTCGTGGCCGATGGCACAGGTGGGGCCAAACCGGGGCAAATCGTCGTCGTGACTATTACTCAGCAGCCAGACCGTCGGCATCAGGCGGCCGGCCGGGTGTCGAGTGTGCTCGGTGAGCATTTGGCGCCAGGGCTGGAAATTGATATTGCCATCCACAATTTTGGTATACCCAATGCCTGGTCGCCCGCCCTTGAAAAAGAGGTGGAGGCTATATCCAGTGAGGTGCTGGAGACAGATAAAAACCTACGTGTTGATTTGCGCGACCTGCCGCTGGTCACCATTGATGGCGAAGATGCCCGCGACTTCGACGATGCGGTGTATTGCCAGCCAGCCAGACGCAATGGCTGGACACTTTATGTCGCCATCGCCGATGTCTCTCACTATGTCAAGCCGGGCAGTGAGCTTGATCTGGAGGCTTATCGGCGAGGTAACTCGGTGTATTTCCCTGGACAGGTGGTGCCCATGCTGCCCGAAAAACTGTCCAACGGTTTGTGCTCTTTGCAACCCGCTGTTGATCGACTGTGCATGGTTTGTGAAATGCGCATCGATGCTTCGGGCAAGGTGACGCGTTTTCGTTTTTACGAAGCGGTTATGCATTCGCGAGCGCGGCTCACTTATACGCAAGTGGCGAGCATGATTGAGCAGCGCGGTGACGCCGACAGTGGTGTGCGCAAACAGTTTGCCCATATTGTTGAGCATGTTGACCACCTTCACGACTTGTATCAGGCCCTCCGCGAGCGCCGCGATGTGCGCGGCGCGATTGATTTTGAAACCACTGAAACGCGCATTCTATTTGATGCTGAGCGCAAGATTGAAAAAATTATTCCCACTGATCGCACAGAAGCTCATCGGCTCATTGAAGAGTGCATGCTCAGTGCCAATGTCTGCGCAGCAACCCTGTTAGAAAAGAGCAAATTACCCGCGCTGTATCGCGTCCACGAAGTGCCGAAGGAAGAAAAACTGGACAATTTACGTGAGTTTCTTGGTGAGATCGGTCTCAGCTTGCCGGGTGGTGACTCGCCTTCGCCCCTGGACTATCAGGCCGTCTTGAGCCAGGTTGCCGACCGGCCCGACGCGGCTGTTATTCAGTCGGTTATGTTGCGTTCCATGCGTCAGGCGGTTTACCAGGATGATAACAAAGGTCACTTTGGTCTTAATTATGAGGCTTACTCGCACTTTACCTCGCCAATTCGTCGCTATGCCGACTTGTTGGTACATCGTGCCATTCGCGCTTTACTGCGCAGTAAAAAACGCGTCGCCCACCTCAACCGTGTCGAGGGTGCAGAGCTTTGGCCTTTAACGCAAAGCTACCCTTACAACGCCGAGCAAATTAGCGAAGCGGGCAGCCACTGTTCAATGACTGAGCGCCGGGCTGATGACGCAACCCGCAGTGTCGATAGTTGGTTGAAGTGTCAGTATTTAGTCGATCAAGTGGGTAATGAATTCTCTGGGGTGGTGACCTCCGTCACCGGCTTTGGTTTGTTTGTACAGCTCGATGACTTATTTATAGAAGGCCTGGTGCACATTACGGGCCTGCCCCGTGACTACTATAATTTTGAAGCAGCTCACCATCGTTTGGTCGGTGAACGCACGGGTCGTGTATTTCGTCTCGGCGATCGGCTCAAGGTTATCGTTACCCGTGTTGATGTTGACGAGCGCAAAATTGATTTTGATTTAATCGATGGTTCACATGATGGAGGTTCAGTAAAAAAACGGCGTGGCAAGTCGCCCAGGTCCCTTAGCCAATCCACGGGTAAGGCAATGGGTGATGCCTCTGATAAAGTTGCTAAGCAAGCGAGCAGAGAGAATAAAGGCGATAAAAAACCAGCAGCTAAGCGCGCTAAAAAGCCGAGGAAAAGAGCTAGTCCATCGGCATCGAACACCGATCAACAGCTTGAAACGGGCGTTAGCTCAGGGACGAAGCCAAAAAAGAAACCCAAAAACCGCTCCAAAAAAGCAACGGCAAAGACCGCTGTAAAGGCGTCGACCAACGTTAAGAAAAAGTCTCGACCTAAGTCAAAACCGAACGCCAAGCGCAGAGCGGGTACTAGTACTGACTAGGCTGTTTAATCGCTATTGCCAATCATTGGTGAAAAAAACGGGCATTAATCTGGCCGCAGGCCATTGAAATAATAAATATAAGGAGTGGGTTATGCTGGGATTAACGCTGGTTTTCATTTTCTTGTCGATCCTGTATATCTTGCGCTGGCCCGTGGCGATAGAACCTGTTGCCTGGCACCCCCCTGCAATACCCCCTTATGAAGGGCGCTTTGCCTTTACCAATTCATTGCGCAAAGCGGAAAAACTTTGGCGTGGCAAACTGTCCGGGCCAGAGTCAACGGCGATTAAAGACGGTTATCTTTACACAGGTTTAACCGATGGCAATGTAGTGCGCGCGCCTATTGATGGCTCAGGCGAGCCTGAAGTGGTGGCGGATACCGGCGGTCACCCCCTGGGTATGAAGTTTGATGCGGCGGGCAATTTGATAATTTGCGATGCTGACAAAGGCTTGTTATGTCTCACGCCCGAAGGTGAGGTGAAGGTGCTTACCGATGAAGTGGAGGGTCGTCAGATCAACGTAGCGGATGATCTCGATATTGCCCCCGACGGGAAAATTTATTTTAGTGACATATCCAGTCAATACACCCTGGCCCAGGTCGACTACGCAATAATGGAAGACAAGCCTCTCGGTGAGTTGATCTGTTATGACCCGACCACCAAGAGGAGTCGTGTTGTACTTGATAAGCTGCGTTTGGCCAACGGCGTGGCAGTAGGACCCGATGGAGACTATGTCCTGGTCAATCAAACCCTTGGTTTTTGCGTAACGCGTTTGTGGTTAAAAGGTCCCAAGGCCGGGCAAAGCGAACCCTTTGTGCCCAACCTGCCTGGTGGGCCCGATAATATAACTTTTAATGGTAAAGAGACCTACTGGGTGGCTTTGGCTTATCCGCGTTTTCCTCGGCTTGAGGCTCTGGCCTCTCGCCCCTTTAAAAAGAAGCTAATGATGCGTCTGCCGCGTTTTTTCGCGCTTGTCCCGGAGTTCTTTAACGGCTTAAATTTACCCACTTTTGGCCTCCTGGTCGGTGTCGATATGGAAGGCAATATTACCCATTTTATGGACGCTAAAGATAACGCCATCGGCATGGTCACCAGTGTGCTCGAACACGAGGGGTATTTGTATTTGGGGAGTTTGATGTCCGACTATGTTGCTCGCATACCAGTGCCTGACCCCATCTAGGGAGTGAGTGTTTGCCGTTGTCGGCTCAACAAAAGTTGTCATAAAAATAAATTGCATGGCACGGAGTATTTCGCTAACGCTGAGCAGAACCGGGTAAACTAGCCGCCTTGTTCAGCGGCACGTTGTCGTTGAGTACAACGAGGGGTAAGTCTTTAGCAATGAGTAATACCAGTAAAATGCAGTGGGTCTATGGCCTTCACACCGTGCAGGCATTGTTAAAAACCGATGCCGAAAGGGTTAAAGAATTGCGCTTGCAGCGGGGCCGCAAAGACCAGCGTCAGCAAAAAATACAGGCTTTGGCCGATAGAGAGGACATCCCCTGGCTATGGGCGACACGCAAAGAACTTGATGTGCTACTCGCCGATGAAACTGCTGATGGTGAAGAGCTTAACCACCAAGGTGTGGCTGCGCTGTGTACTGCCGGGGTGGTGCAAGACGAGGCCTATCTGCTTCAGCTTCTCAGTGTGCTCGATGAACCTGCACTGTTGCTGGTTCTTGATGAAGTCACCGACCCCCATAACCTGGGTGCCTGTCTGCGTACGGCCGATGCCGCCGGTGTGCACGCTATCGTCACCACCAAAGATCGCTCAGTGGGTATTACGCCGGTGGTGCGCAAAGTGGCATCGGGTGCAGCAGATGCCGTACCACTAGTGGTCGTCACTAACTTGTCGCGAACGCTGAATAAGCTTAAGCAAGAAGGATTGTGGATCATCGGCACCGATGGCGGGGCTCAGCAAGGCGTCTATCAAACTGACTTCACCCAATCGGTAGCACTGGTGATGGGTGCCGAAGGTAAGGGCTTACGTCGTTTAACGAAAGAGACCTGTGATAGTTTGGTCAAGCTGCCAATGGCCGGCACAGTCAGCAGTTTGAATGTCTCCGTTGCCGCTGGCGTGTGTTTATTTGAAGTGGTGAGGCAAAGACAGTAAATCAAGAGGGCCAAAAAGCCCCATATTCATTGCTAAAGAGTTATGACGAATTCGATTATTAACATCCCTAATGGTTTGAGTGCTTCACGGCTGGTAGTCGTGCCGGTGCTGCTCTATTTGGCTTATCAGGGGCATAGGGATGCTTTTCTTATTGTCTTGGCGGGTTCATTGCTCACCGATGCTCTGGATGGCTTTTTAGCACGAAGTTGGAATCAAACCAGCGAGCTGGGTGCGCGGCTCGATAGCTGGGGTGATTTGTTCACTTATATGGCAATGCTGCTGGGTTTATATTTACTCTGGCCCGATATATTTCAGCGGCAAAAATGGTTTTTTGTTCTTGGTTTTTTTACCTATTTAGTGCCTACCCTTACCTGTCTGCTGAAGTTTCATGAGTTACCTCGCTACCACACCTGGTCGGCAAAAATAGCGGCTATATTGATGGCTCCCGCTTACTATTCACTGGTATTACTAGATACCTCGGTTTTCTTCCAGGGCGTCATCTTTTTTCATATCTGGGTGGCACTGGAGGAAGTGTTTATTACTTTTACTCTGAATAAAAACCATTACAACGTGGCGACAGTTTTTCACGCACGGGAAATGATGCGCCGCCAGCGCTACCGCTTTCGCGAGCGGCGTGTAAAAATACAAGAGCGCATTGGCTTACCCGAGCGACGTAAAGACTGGAAGAACAAGCCGCCAGGTGATGGTGATTCTTAGTCATTTAAGCAACCGTCTGTCGTGTTATTCGAATGTTATACGATGAGTCCTGCCCGATAACAGTGTGTACTATTTTACTATCGTCGGGAGGGGTTCCTGTGGTGTTCTGTTACTGCTTGCTAGGATTCTGCCAGAGCCTTGGCGGGGATGCTCTCATCGCTGAGGCGCGCGGCGGATACGGACAAGTGTTTGTCAATAATATTGCGCGCCGCAACAAATTCGGCAGGGCGGTTGATGGCATCCACCGCCAGTAGTTGTCCGGAGCGTAAATAAAACGCGGCAAAGGAGTGGGTAGCAGGGTCGCCACGCAACACGATTTCGTCATACCCTGTGTTCACGCCCGCTGTCTGCAGTTTAAGATCGTATTGATCAGACCAGAACCAGGGTACCTGAGTGTAAGGTTTGTCTTTACCGCAAATAGTCGCGGCCACGGTTTTTGCCTGGTCGATGGCATTTTGCACCGACTGTAAGCGCATGCGGCGCTGGTAAATGGCATTGGGATGATTGGCGCAATCGCCGGCAGCGTAGATGTTGGCGATTGAGGTGCGGCCATATTGATCGGTGTTAATACCATCTTCGCAGAGGATGCCGATACTTTCGGCCAGCTCGACATTGGGCAGTAGACCGATACCCACGACCACTAAGTCGGCGCTTAGCAGAGCACCTCGGGTTGTCAGTACTACCTCTTCGTTATCGCCTTCGAGACATTGAACATCGGTATTCGACTGCAGGTTGACGCCGGCTGAGCGGTGTACCTGTTCAAAAAATTGGCCGACGACCTTACTAGTGACTCGCCCTAAAGCAGTGGGCCGGGCCACTAAAACGCTAACGTCAAGGCCGTGTTTTACCGCCACCGCTGCTGTTTCGAGCCCGACATAACCGCCACCAATGATGACCAAGCGCTTGCCGGGCTTAAATTTATCGTGCATAGCGTCGACATCGGCGAGGGTGCGCAAATAATGTACGTGGTGATGTTCAATACCCGGGCAATGCAGCGGGCGCACTCTTCCGCCGGTGGCGAAAACCAGATGCGCATAAGGCAGGCTTTGTTGATTGTCGAGATGAAGCAACTGCTGTTGCGTGTCGATGGCGTCAACCCGTACGCCGAGCAACAACTCAATCCCGGCTTTGTCGTAGAACGCAGCGGGCTTAATCAATAGCCGCTCTTTGGCCAATTCCCCAGCGAGATAGGTTTTTGACAGAGGGGGGCGCTGGTAGGGTAAGACAGGCTCTTCACAAATCAGGGTAATGGCACCGCCGAAACCCTCTTTGCGTAAACTAATGGCGGCCTGAGCCCCCGCTTGACCACCACCAATGATGACCACGGTTTCGTTCATTGTATCCCCTTAACTAATGATGGCTATTGGCGTCACTAATGGCTACTGGCGTCTTGTGGCAGGGCGTTAATGCGCACGGGCAGAGAGTTATAACCGCGTAGAATGACTGAATGACTGCGGTCGGGCTCGCCGACGACCTCGATACAGGGCTGGGGCCATTTCTTCAGCGCCTCTTCCCAGATAATGCGTAATTGCATTTCGGCCAGACGATTACCAACGCAGCGATGAATGCCAAAGCCAAAGGAGATATGTTGGCGTGGGCGCCGACGATCAATAATGAACTGCTCAGGATGGTCGATACTGTCGGCGTCAAGATTGGCAGAGGCATACCACAGCACTACTTTGTCGCCCTTGTGAATCAATTTGCCGCCGATTTCGAAATCTTCAGTGGCAGTGCGACGCATTGATGCCAGCGGGGTTTGCCAGCGAATTAATTCGGGCACCATCGAGTCGACGAGCTCGGGGTTATCACAGAGCCGCTGGTACTGCTCAGGGTTCTGGTTGAGGGCGAGAATACTGCCGGTCATGGTATTGCGAGTGGTGTCGTTACCGCCGACGATCAGCAATATTAAGTTGCCAAGAAATTGATTCGGGGTCATATGGCGGGTGGCGTCGGAGTGGGCCAGCATGGAAATTAAATCGGGCCCGGGTTCAGCATTAACGCGTTCGTTCCAGAGTTGGGTAAAGTAGGCCAGACACTCTGCCATTTCGGCATTGCGATACTCTTCTGAGACATAGTCTTCGGCGCCGGGTGCGCTAGTGGCGACATCAGACCAATGGGTTAACTTACGCCTGTCATCCCAGGGGAAGTCAAAAAGAGTGGCGAGCATTTGCGTGGTCAATTCAATGGACACTCGATCGACGACATCAAATGTTTCGCCAATAGGTAGCGCGCTGAGAATTTTTTTTGAACGTGTGCGAATAGTCTTCTCAAGCCGTGCCAGATTTTGCGGGGAGACAATGGGACTAACCGCTTTGCGCTGCTCATCGTGTTTCGGGGGATCCATTGCGATAAACATTTCCACATCGAGTCCGAGGTTGCCGTCCTCAATGGTAATGCCACCATTGGCAGTGTCGGAGGAAAAGACGTGATGGTTTTTCTCAACGGCCATAATGTCCTCGTAGCGAGTAATTGACCAATAGGGCCCGTACAGGCTGTCTTTGCAAAAATGGATAGGGTCCTCGCGGCGCAGGCGGGCGAAATAGGGCCACACCGTGTTGTTTTTAAACAGTGTAGGGTCGGCGACATTGATATCGTCGAGGTTCATGCTCTCTATTTTTTTGAGGAGTGCTGGGTCCATCTGTGTTACGCCGAACTTGTGATGATCTGGATGCATAATAATCCCCTGGTTTGTTTTTCCTTTTCGCTAATCCTCGCTATAGCGCCGTTAAATGAGCGCCGGGTGATGCTGGACACGCCATCTCCATCCTGTAAAGCGTCTCTGTAGAGCTGTACAAAGTCAGGCTTTAGCGGCTTCAATGCCCCTTGTGCCGAGACGGGCTAACACCTCTATTGACAGCATAGACGTGATTATCTGTTTTCGCTCAATTGAACAAGACTCCCGTATTTCAAGCGTTTCAGTGGCTCGACGTCATGGCGGTGGGGTGGCCTTGTGGCTGTAAGTTGCAAGCTGTGTTTGACAAGGAATAGAGATAAAAATCAGCAACAAAAAAATGAGATTCTTGGGATAATTGTTATGATAAATTGAGTAATAGTACGAGTGTAATGACTATGGCCGATGCACCAAAAACGAATGACAGTGATCAGTACCAGCGCGCCACCCGCCTGACCTTTCTGTTTCTGGTTATTTATCTGATCGTTCAACATTTTTATGCGGTGCAACCGCAAAAGCTCAGTTATACAGCGTTTAAAGAACAGGTGGCCACGGGCCAGATAAAGAAAATCAGTATAAAAAATGAAACGATCAGCGGTGAACTTCTCTCTCCCGCAGCGGGCACGACCGACCAGCCCGCCACGTTTAAGGTCATCATTCCCCCTGTCGATGACACCGATCTTATGCCGCTATTGGAAGAATATGAGGTTGAAATAGAGGCCGAACCCACAGAAATGTCAGTTGTTATGCAAGTGCTACTTGGCATTGTGCCGTGGCTTTTATTGCTGGCTTTCTTTGTTTACAGCAGCCGTTTGATGCAAAAAAGATTGGGTGGCGGTGGTGCCAGTGGGGGGATGTTTGGCTTCTCGCGCTCCAAGGCGCGACGCCATGCACAGGAAACGATCCATATCGGCTTTGACGATGTCGCTGGTCTCGACCATGCCAAACAGGACCTGCGAGAGATAGTCGACTTCCTGAAAAATCCTGACAAATACCGAAGCATCGGTGCAAAGTTGCCTCGCGGCCTGTTGCTGATGGGTGCGCCGGGCACCGGTAAAACCTTACTCGCCAAGGCGACAGCGGGCGAAGCCGGAGTGCCCTTTTTTAGTATTAGTGGCTCTGAGTTTATTGAAATGTTTGTCGGGGTGGGGGCCTCGCGAGTGAGAGATATGTTTGAACAGGCTCGAAAAGAAGCGCCCTCTATTATCTTTATTGATGAAATTGATTCTGTCGGGCGGGTGCGCGGCACCGGCATGGGCGGTGGCAATGACGAACAGGAACAAACGTTGAATCAAATTCTCGCAGAAATGGACGGCTTTGAAGAGGACGAAGCCGTGTTGGTCCTTGCCGCTACTAACCGCCCCGACGTGCTCGACCCCGCCTTGCTACGGCCCGGTCGTTTTGATAGAAAGCTGGTGCTTGAGTTGCCGGAAATGGCAGCCCGGCAAACCATACTCGAAGTTCACACCCGCAAAGTCCCCCTCACCGATGAACATTGTTTAAAAGACATCGCTGCGCGTACGGTAGGTATGTCGGGTGCCGATCTGGAAAACCTCGTCAACGAGGCTGCACTGAGAGCAGCACGGGATAATCGCGAGCGGGTAAGCCCCGAAGATTTTGAATACGCCCGCGATAGGGTGGTGCTGGGCTCAGAGCGGGAGGAAGTGCTCGGCGAAGAGGAAAAGGCGCGTATTGCTTATCACGAGGCGGGGCACGGTATTACCGCTTTTCGCATGAAACACAGTGATCGGCTGCGTAAAATTTCCGTCATCCCCCGAGGCCGAGCGCTCGGTATTACAGAGCAAATGCCAGAGGAAGACAGGCACAATTTTACCCAGGAATATCTGGAAGAAAAAATATCCATCATGCTCGGCGGACGATTGGCCGAGCAACTTATCTATGGTGATGTCAGCACAGGCGCCGCAGATGACCTCAAGCAGGCGACACTGTTGGCAAGAAGAATGGTGTCCCAGTGGGGCATGAGTGAAGCGCTGGGTTCGGTGAGTTTCCCCCAGTCGGAGGAACACCCATTCTTAGGCCGCGATATTGCCCAACCCAGAAACTTCAGTGAAGATACCTTAAAGCGGATTGACCGAGAAGTCGTGGCTCTGGTGAAAAAATGCGAAGCGGTAACAGCGACCTTGTTGCAGGAAAACCTCTCCGACCTGAAACAGCTTGCCCAAGCGTTGCTGGAGCACGAAACTCTCGTGGAAGAGGATATTGTCCGTCTGTTAGCACCGCCTGCGTTAAACGATAATTCAAAATGATACTGTGAATATGGGTGGGGGTTTTCGGCCAGGTTGTTACACCAGAGTTCACTACCAGCTTCTGGTTTTTAGTACATAGGCCTACTGGTTCGTGGGCCTTTTTATACATAGGATTTATGAAACATAGGCCTTTTGAAACACAGGCCTTTTGAAACACAGGCCTTTTGAAACATAGCCCTTTTGAAACACAGGCCTTTTGAAACACAGGCCTTTTGAAACATAGCCCTTGTGTAAAAGCACGGTTCTCACAATAGGGCGAGTGAATTAATACTTTGTTGCTGCTTTCTCTTCACCTTGCATGATGGGTTTAAATAGATTTGTTAGGCTCATAGTCGAGCTCATAGCCAGTCTTATATTACGTTTCATAAGCAGACAGAGGTGGGCAAGAGCAAACAACATGCCTGTCGCCATAGACATTATCAATGCGGTTTAGCGGCGGCCAGTACTTGTTGTTCTTTAACCAGTCTGTCGGGCGGGTGGCTTGTTCGCGACTGTAGGCCCGGCCCCAGGTTTCGCTCAGCACATCATCTAAGGTGTGGGGGGCGTTCACTAGCGGATTATCGCTGAGGGGCCATTCGCCGTTTTCGACTTTGGCAATTTCCTCACGAATACGCATCATTGCACTAATAAAACGGTCAATTTCCGCTTTCGATTCACTCTCTGTCGGTTCGATCATTAGTGTGCCCGCCACCGGAAAAGACATGGTGGGCGCGTGAAACCCGTAGTCCATCAGTCGTTTGGCAATGTCTTCTTCACTAATCCCGCTGTTGGCTTTGAGTGGGCGAATATCAATAATGCATTCATGGGCGACCCGACCATTTTGCCCGGTATAAAGTACGGGATAGTGGGGCTGCAATTTTTTGGCGATGTAATTGGCGCTGAGAATAGCGATTTGGCTGGCTCGTAACAGGCCATCTGCGCCCATCATTTTAAGGTACATCCACGAAATGGGCAGGATGGAAGCCGAGCCCCAGGGGGCGGCAGATACGGTGTAGCCAGCATTTTTGGGCTTGTGCTCAGGAGGTAACGCCGGGTGCGTGGGTAAAAAAGGTTGTAAGTGTTTGCCCACGGCAATCGGCCCCATGCCCGGGCCGCCGCCACCGTGGGGGATGGCAAAGGTTTTATGCAGGTTAATGTGGGACACATCGCCGCCAATCTCTCCTAGTGCGGCGACACCGACCAGAGCATTGAGATTGGCGCCATCGATATACACTTGCCCACCGTGTTGATGAATGACCTCGCAAATAGCGCGAATGTTCGCCTCAAACACACCGTGTGTTGAGGGGTAGGTCACCATCAGTGCGGCCAGTTGCTGGCTGTGTTTTTCGGCTTGGCTTTGCAGGTCGTCGACATCGATATTGCCCGCTTCATCGCATTTAACCACCACCACTTCCATGCCTGCCATGTGGGCGCTGGCCGGGTTGGTGCCGTGTGCAGAGGCAGGTATCAGGCAAATATTGCGCTGGGCCTCGCCCCGATGGTGGTGGTATGCACTAATCGCCAGCAGGCCCGCGTATTCTCCCTGAGAGCCCGCGTTGGGTTGCAGTGACACTGCAGCGTAGCCCGTGCAGGCGGCGAGCATTTGTTCCAGTTCAGCAAATAATTGCTGATAGCCCTTGGTTTGTTCGAGCGGGGCGAAGGGGTGAAGGTTGGCAAACTCGGGCCAGCCAATGGGCTGCATTTCAGTCGTGGCATTAAGTTTCATGGTGCATGAACCGAGGGGAATCATGCTGTTAGTGAGGGAGATATCTTTGTTTTCGAGACGCTTTAAATAACGCAGCATCTCCGTTTCACTGTGGTAGCGGTTAAACACCGGGTGGCTGAGTATTGCGTCCTCTCGCAGTAGCGCTGGAGGAATGCCAGAGTCGGTTAAAGTCTGTGAGACGTTCCCCTCGGCTGCTACGCCAAAAACCCCAACAATTTTGGCGATTAACTCAGTCGTGCTGGTTTCGTTAAGACTCAGGCACAGAGCATCGTCGCCTAATTGTCGTAGGTTGATGTGTTGTGCTTGCGCCCGTTGAATAATAGCCTGTTGTTGCTCGCCGACCTCTATGCACAAGGTGTCAAACCAGTGTTGATGCCGTAAGGTAAAGCCGGCCTTGGTGAGTTGCGAGGCTAGAGTATTGGTCAGTTGGTGAATCTTTGTGGCAATACGTTTCAAGCCGTCGGGACCGTGGTACACCGCGTAAAAAGCACTCATTAATGCCAGCAGCACCTGGGCCGTACAAATGTTCGAGTTAGCCTTCTCGCGGCGGATATGCTGTTCGCGGGTTTGTAAAGCCATGCGCAGGGCCGGCTTGCCCCGTTGGTCGACAGAGACACCAATAATGCGCCCCGGGGCTGAGCGTTTATATGTCTCTCGAAAGGCCATGAAGCCGGCGTGGGGGCCGCCATAACCCATAGGCACACCAAAGCGTTGGCTGCTGCCAATGACAATATCGGCCCCCTGCTCACCGGGGGAGCGCAATAACACCAGGCTCATTAAATCGGCGGCGACAATAGCCAGTGCAGACTTGCCATGCACGGTGTCGATCAGCGGTTTTAGCTCGACCACGTCGCCAGACGAGCCGGGGTATTGCAAGAGGGCGGCAAAGTAATCCGTCGTGGCAAGCTCAGTGGCAGGCTCGCCAACAAAAACTGTAAAGCCAAAATAAGCGGCGCGGGTTTTGACCACTGCCAGGGTTTGTGGATGGCAGTTTTTATCGACAAAAAAAGTCGTGCTTTTATTTTTTTTCTGCAGGCGTTTCGCCATGGCCATGGCTTCTGCAGCGGCTGTGGCCTCGTCCAGTACCGAGGCATTGGCCATCGCCATGCCGGTTAAATCAATCAGCATTTGCTGAAAATTTAGCAGCCCCTCCAAACGTCCCTGAGCTATCTCTGGCTGGTAGGGTGTGTAGGCAGTGTACCAACTGGGGTTCTCCAGCACATTGCGTTGAATAACACCGGGCACCACCGTGTCGTGATAACCCATGCCCAATAGTGATTCGAAGCAATGATTTTGCCCAGCGAGATGCTTGAGCTCGCCTAAAGCAATCTGCTCTGATAGACCCGGCGGTAAATCCAGTGGAGCAGTGCTGAGAATGCTTTGCGGTACAGCGCTAGTGATTAGCTCGTCGAGGCTGGTGAGGCCAAGCTCATCGAGCATCGCGGCACATTGCTCGTGATCAGGGCCGAGGTGGCGTTGGATAAAGTCGCTTTGGTTCACTACTCCTCCAGAAACTATTTACCGAATAGATTACTGCAGATTGATCCGGTGTTGCTTCATTCTTAACGCAATTTGCTGCAAACCAGACGATTTAAACAGCCCCCTACCGACTCCATTGCTTGAATGGTCAAGATATGAAGGGTTTCAGGTGGTATCGTACTATAAATTTGCTGCTGTAATTTTTAGTGCCATCGGCTGTAGATAGCCAATGGCGAATAGGCAGAGATTTTAACTGCAGTACTATGTAAAAGGGAGGCGCTGATTTAGCTGGCCCCTACCCCAATTGCTACAATGATTTAGCGTGACTGGAATAGGAACCAGGCTTTAATTTCTGCTTATATTTTTTTTGCGTGAAAACGGCGTGCAATAGCAATACTTACCATGCCTGCAAACAAAAGCGAAAATGGTGCAGGTGCAGGTACAGTCCCACTATTACCACCGCTTGCAGGACAGCCGCCTACCCCTGCTGGGTTGGTTGAGCATGGGTCTTGGCCGCCTTGAGAAAACCCGGTAATGACGCGAACAAAATCGCCCGGTGATGAAGCTGTCCAGTCGACATAAAGGCGGTTAAGGTCGCCTCCCAATCCGTCGCCAATCGATACGATATCTCCGCTTTCTAGGCCTCTTTCAGCAGGATTTAAATAATTAACATTGTTGTTTAGAAAGCTATCACTTGCATCAAGATTGGTAGTGCTTGTTATGACAGCAAGAATATCTGCATCAAAATCTACCCAGCCCTGTTGATCGGTGGTGCTATTGGGATCGAAAAAAACATAGTGGCTAGATATCGTATCTCCAGACACAAGCGTAGTGCCGATATCAACATTATATGCTTGGTTTAGGAGTATGTTTTGGCCTTCATTGAAAGCGTACAGATTGGGTGTTTGAAAGGTGTCTTCTCCAACAGTATTCTGGGAACCATTTGGTGGATTAAAGGGAAGGGTTAATTCGGCAAATATTCCTTGTTGATCATAGGCGTCTTTAGCAGCCCCAGTGCCAGCAATATCCGTTACGGCGCCGTTCATAATGATGGCGTGGGCCGAGGAGGTGAACAAAATTATTGTGAATAAAAATAAATGCCTCTTTGACATTGTAAAACCCTTATTAATAGATGGAAATTGTGCTAAAGCAAATAGTATGCCGCCTATAGTTTTCAATGACTTACAATAAGGTAAGATCAGAAATGTAAAAAAATCTGACAGGCCTGCTTAAAATAGGCCGCTGCCTGTTTTATTTTTTTGTTTATTCACACAGAAGCAATAGTCACGACCCCCTCTGGCAGCGGTTCAGACTTTAAAACCCCTTCTTTTTCCAAGGCTTCAATCTCGGTGCTACTTAGCCCACCATGTTCACCAAAGACCTCTTTATTGTGCTCACCCAGGTAGGGGGCTTGTAGATCAAGGGCGTCGGGAAATTCGGAAAAGCGTAGGGGGATGCCGGGTATATCCAGTTCGCCGTAGCCACGGTCGTGAATTGTTCGCACCACTTCCCGTTCGATTAAATGGGGGTGTTCCATGGCTTCGGGGACACTGAGTACGGGGGCGACGGGTATATGCATGTCTTCGAGAATTTTCAGGGCATCGTTGCGCTTATAGTCTTTGAGCCAGTTTTCAATAATGCCGACAATTTCCTCTTTATTCTCAACGCGTTTGGCATTGGTGGCGTAGTTGGGGTTGTCGATCATGTCTTTACGGCCCATGACTTCGCACAGGGGTTTCCATTGGCGCGCCATTACGACCATAAATAAATAGCCGTCTTTACAGTTGAATAAACCCAGTGGGGCGGCGGCATAGTGGTGGTGGCCACCGCGCTGGGGCACGATCTTGCCTTTGCTGCCAGAGTAGGCCTGCACATTGATTTCGTGTGCGTGGAAGTAAGCGTCGAGCAGGGATATATCGATGTACTGCCCCTTGCCCGTTTTATAGCGGTAAAGTAACGCGGCATTAATAGCGGCGAGGGCGTGGACACCGGCACTGACATCGCCGATGCCGAGGAGGGGGAAGTATGGCGGTTGCTCGGGATCGCCGATCATATCCATAACACCCGAAACCGCCATGGCGATGTAGTCAAAACCGGGCAGGCTCGACAAGGGGCCGCTTTGGCCGAAGGCGGAGATCGAGCACATAATCATGTCGGGTTTAATGCTTTTAATGACCTCGTAACTTAAGCCCATGCGCGCGATGGCACCGGGGGAGAAGTTTTCAAGGACGATGTCGCAGTCTTCAATCAGGCCTTTAACCAGTGCCAAACCCTTGGGCTTGCGAATATCGACGCAGATACTTTTTTTGCCCCGGCTCTGCTGAATAAAATAACCACTGCGGCCCTGGCGGCGGTAGGGCAAGAGACGAACGGGGTCGCCTTCGGGCATGAGTTCAACCTTGATCACCTCGGCCCCCATCTCGGCCATCAGGCGGGTGGTAGTAGGCCCGGCGAGAAACTGGGTGAAGTCGAGTATGCGATAGCCGTCGAGTATGTGTTTTGGTGCGTCAGTCTGTGTCATGGATAAGCCCCTGGTTTAATTCTTATTGGTATGGGTAAGGGCTCTGGGGTTTTTCTGTTGTCGTTGTTTTTTCAGAGGCCCGAATACTCTTTTGGAAGTTATATTACTGGAATCCAGGGAAGTGTAGGTTTTGTTTTATTATTATTTTTTGATGAAATCGAGCGAGCGCACAGGGCAACTCGCTCAGGTGTTCATCTTGTTAAACGGCTTTTTGAAACACCACTTTCTTTTCCTTTAATTCGTCGATTTTTTTAGCGTCGTATTTAAGGAAGGTGGTGAGTATTTCTTCATTGTGTTGGCCCAGTGTTGGGGCAACGATGTCTTTTGGCACGTCGTACTTCGAAAAGCGCAATGGCATACCGGGGATTTGAAACTCGCCAAGAATGGGGTCTTCAATGGTGCGAACGACTTCCCGCTCAACCATATGGGGGTGTTCCATAGCCTGGGGCACGGTGAGTAATGGGGCCACGGGGATGCGGGCTTTTTCGAGCTTGGCCAGTGCGGCAGCGTCGCTGTCCTGGGCCTGCAGCCATTGTTCAATTTCCGCAACCATGGCGGGCAAGTTCTCGATGCGATCGTCATTTTCCTTAAAGCGAGGGTCGTCGATCATGTCTTCGCGATCCATGGCGCGACACAACACCGGCCATTGGTGCAACAAGGCGAGAATGACCAAATGGCTGTCCTTAGATTTGAAGATGCCGGTTGGTGCTACGGCGTAGTGCTGGGGGCCGTTGCGACGGGGCACAATTTTGCCCTTACTGGCGGAGTAGGCCTGAATGCTCACTTCGTGGTGGTGGAAATAAGTGTCGAGCAAACTGATGTCGAGGTACTGTCCACCATTGTTGCGGCGCTCGCGTTCGAGCAGAGCATAGCCAATCGCTGTCAGTGCATGCACACCCGTGCCAATATCGCCAAAGGCGAGCATGGCCATTGAGGGGGCTTTATCGGGCTCGCCGATGAGGTCGGTCACCGCTGCGTAGGCCTGGGCGATGTAGTCAAAGCCGGGGTGGGCGGCGAGAGGGCCCTCCTGCCCAAAGGCAGAGATAGCGCACATAATAATATTGGGATTAATGTCTTTTACGACATCCCAGCCCAGGCCCATGCGCTCGATCACGCCGGGCGCGAAATTCTGAATGAGTACGTCGCAGTCTTTGATGAGCGCTTTGACGATTTCAATGCCTTCAGGTGTTTTTAAATCCAGGCAAATACTCTTTTTGCCGCGATTTTGCTGAATAAAATAGGCACTGCGGCGCTCTTTGTTAGCAAAGGGAAAGGTGCGCACGGGGTCGCCGTGGGGGCCACCCTCGACTTTAATGACTTCAGCGCCCATTTGTACCATCAGGTTGGTGGCGGCGGGGCCGGCCAGGTATTGGGACAGGTCGAGTACTCGGTAACCGTCCATTACATGTGTAGGTTTCATGGTGTTCTCTTTATATTTAGTGAAATACGTTAGCCAATCATCAGCGTGGCGTGATAGCGAGTGTGGTGCGCGTTAATGGGGCCTATGGGTTAATAGGCCGGCGTCTTCAAGTTCGCTAATTTGTGCGTCGCTGTAGGACAACCACTCGCTGAGGATCTCGCGGTTTTGCTCGCCGAGAAAAGGGGCTTCAAGGGGCAAGAGGTCGGGGTGATTGGAGAATTTCAGTGGCATGCCGGGCATGTCGAATTCACCGAGCAAGCGGTCATTCACCGTGCGCACAGTGCCGCGCGCGCGGTGGTGAGGATGATCGATGGCCTGGGGCACGGTAAGAATGGGTGCGACGGGCACGCGCACGGCCTGTAGGGCAGCAATGGCTTCGTCGTCAGTGGCAAAGCTTTGCAGCCAGCCCTCGATAATGGCAATCAGTTGTTTGAGGTTTTCAAGGCGCAGTTCATTCGTGGCGAACAGCGGGTCTTCGATGAGATCTTCACGACCCATGGCCTGACACAGTACGGGCCATTGGTGCAGCAGGGCGAGAATCATAATGTAGCCCTGGGGGCCTTGAAAAATACCAGTCGGCGCCACCGCGTAGTGATGAGAGCCAGCACGCTGGGGGACAATTTTGCCTTTGCTGGCGGAGTAGGCCTGCACGTTCACTTCGTGTTGATGGAAGTAGCAGTCCAGCAAGCTGATATCGAGGTATTGGCCTTCACCTGTGCGGTGGGCGTCGAGCAAGGCAAAGCCGAGAGCGCCCGCCGCGTGAACACCCGTGGTGACATCGCCAATGCCGAGCATGGGCAGGCTGGGTGGTGAGTCGGGCTCGCCGATGACCGAGGTGACACCGGCGTAGGCCTGGGCGATGTAGTCAAAACCGGGTAGGTGGCTGAGGGGGCCGGTTTGCCCAAAGGCCGAGATGGAGCACATCACCAGCTTGGGGTTGAGCTTGTGGACTTCCTCCCAGCTAAAACCGAGGCGCCCGATAACACCGGGGGCAAAGTTCTCGATGAGCACGTCGCACTCTTTAATCAGGTCGGCGAGTACGGCTTTGCTCTTTTCGTTTTTAATATCGATACAGAGGCTTTTCTTGCCGCGGTTTTGCTGCACAAAATAAGCGCTGCGTTTTTCTTTACTGCGATAGGGAAAGGAGCGGCTGGGGTCGCCGAAAGGCGACATTTCAACTTTAATAATGTCGGCGCCGAGTTCGGCCATCAGTCGTGTGGCGGTGGGGCCGGCGAGGTATTGGGTGAAGTCGATGATTTTGTAGCCATCGAGTATGGGCATGGAAGACATGGTCTAGCTCCGTGGGCGCATTTCACTAAGCAATCATTGATACAGTGAAAGCGCGATAATAATGGATGGATAAGCCTCGGCAGCAATGTTGCAGCCAGAGAGCTGTTGATGTTTGCTGGTGAGTTAAGAGGCCTTGTTGACCACGGGCTCGTCAGCCAGAACACCCTCGTCGCGTAGAGCCTGAATATCGCTCTCAGCATAACCCAGGCTGCTCAATACAGCGCTATTGTGTTCGCCGAGGAAGGCCGCCTGCAGGTCAGGAAAATCGGGGAAGGCCGAAAAGCGCAGGGGCATACCCGGTACTTTAATATCGCCGAAGGCGCGGTCAGTCACCGTGCGTACAGTCTGGCGGTCGATGAGGTGGGGGTGAGCCATGGCCTCGGGCACGCTGAGGACGGGGGCCACTGGCACGTGGTTCTCTTGCAAAATGCGCACCGCTTCATCATCACTCTCCGTGGTTTGTAGCCAGCTTTCAATGGCGTCGATTAACACCTGGTTGTTTTCAGTACGGCTTGCATTATCGACAAAGCGGGGATCGTCGTTAAATGCTTCTTTGCCAATCACTTTTAGCAGGCTTTTCCATTGCTGCGGGCTTATGGCAATAATCACCAGGTATTTGTCTTTACCTTTAAACATACCCAGGGGGGTGACGGCAAAGTGGTGGGCGCCAGAGCGGTGGGGTACCAATGCGCCGTCGGTGCCGTCATAACCCTGTACATTAATTTCGTGGCAGTGGAAGAGGCAGTCGAGCAGCGCGATGTCGAGGTGTTGGCCACTGCCGCCGCGCTCGCGATGGAAGAGGGCGGCGGTAATAGCACCATAGGCATGGGCGCCGGTGGAGACGTCACCGAGACCGAGACCGGCAAAATAGGGCGAGCCATTTTCTTCACCGATCATATCGATAACCCCGGCGTAGGCCTGGGCGATGTAGTCAAAGCCAGGCAGGTGCGACAGCTCACCGGTTTGGCCAAAAGCGGAAATGGAGCACATCACTAATTTGGGATTGATGGCGCTGAGGGTTTCGTAGTCAATTCCCAGGCGTTTCATCACACCGGGGGTGAAATTTTCGACCACGACGTCGACATCGGCCACCAGCTTATGAATCACTTCCTGGGCGCGGGGGTCGCGCAAATCCAGGCAGATTGATTTTTTGCCGCGATTTTGCTGAATATAGTAGCCACTGCGCCCATTTTTCAGGGCGGGCATGCCGCGCACCATATCGCCGCCCGGTGCGGCTTCAACTTTAATCACTTCGGCACCGGTTTCAACCATCAAACGGGTGCAGGAGGGGCCGGCGAGTACATGGGTAAAGTCGAGTACCTTAATACCGTCCAGTACGTGTTGTCTTGTCATGGGAATTGTTCCTGATTTTGAGTTTTTAAAGGGATAATTTTTTGCGAATAAGGGGTGTATTGAGAGGTGTTACTGATGGCTAATGTTTTATTAAGCGTCTTGTGATTAGCAGAAGGAATGGCTGTCTTCTTTTTTCCATCAGTGTGCAAGCCCCGCTGTCAATGGACAAGCACGATACCTCAGTTAAAAAGTGAAGGCCGATGCTACCCGTGCCGCTTGCGTGGTGCAATTTTTTTTCCGGTCTCGCATGGTGGCATGATGGTGCTTTGGCTAGCTCGAGAGGTAGTAGAGTTACCACATTGAGGCGGTAGACTGTTAAGAGGAAGGCTATTAAGGAAGAGACAGGCGCTGTTGAAGAGGAAGGCTGTTTTAAGGCAACACCTAGGGCCACACACGCTTAAGTAGCGTATTTAGGTCAGTGTCAGACACAGGGAAATGACCAGTCGGAGTGATAATGCTTTGCCAGGTATCTTTATTGCCGTTTAGACCATATTTTGCATGGTTGCAATTTGTTCGATAGAGGGTGAGTTCTCCTGTCACCGTCATTTTCATCTGAAAACAATGCGTATGATCCAGCGTCAATCTAGCGTCAATCTAGCGCTAGAAAGCGAGACCAGCAGTGACAACAGGAAAGTGAGCGCTTGGCTCACGTTGTTTTTGACCATTGCTAAGAATTAGTACAAGGGTTTTATACAACAGGTCGATCTTTAGTGATGTTCGCCAACGCACGACTTTTATGCCCCGGCGAACACCCTGTAAAGTGCTTAGAACGTGTATGACACTGTTAATTTAGCATTTCTGCCAGGCTCGTAATCTTGTAGGTAGAGTTCGCCGAATCGGGGGTGGAAGCTGACGCCCGTTCGAGAAGACTGTGAGGCGTAAAACTCATCAAAAAGATTGTCTACTCCAACCGTCAGTGCGAAACCTGACAGGGTTTTTGGGGTCCAGCGAGCGGAGATGTTGTGAACTGTAAAATCATCTTTTGCGTTATTGAGTGTTGCGCCATCCAGGTCAAGTCCCGTATCGACATCATCAACCATGAGTACGTCCCAGTGTAGGGCTAGATTCCAGATTGGGATGTCGTAGTCAATATTCAGACTAAGGGTGTCACCCTGCTGGCGATCCAATCTAGCACCATCCAGGTCAGCGTAATCAGAAAAGGCATCTAATTCACTTTCTGCCTTTGCAAAGGTGAGCAAGGTTGTTAAATGACCAATCTCATAGCCGATATAGGCCTCAAATCCGTCGATTTCCATATCGCCGATATTATCTTTCCAGGCGCTTTCACTAACGGAAGGCGGGGGCGTAGCGTAGTCATAGATATAGTCGTCGATATTAGTTTTAAAGTAGGTAATACCGGCAGAAAAATGATCTGCGCCCAGAACAGCATCTTCATAGGCGATGGATATTTCGTTGTTGGTGCCTGTTTCTGCGTCGATGCCTGGGTTGGCTGTATCAAATAAACCGGCGCCCACAAATACTTCCCCAATTTCGGGGCCTTTAAATAACTGCGTGGTGCTGACCTTAAACAACAGGTTATCGGTGAGTGCATATTCCCCGGCTAAAGCGAATGTTGTTTCGCGAAAGGTGTCATCAGTGACCACTGAATCTAGATCATAACTGTCATAACGCAAGCCCGGTATGAGGGCGAATTTATCGGTAATCTGAAAACGATCCTGAATAAAGAGGCCAAGGTTTGTTGCTTCTTCAGAGGAATTATCTTGTGCGCCGTTGGCATAATTTGCGTCGTAATCAGTCTCGTAGCGAATACGTTCAAGACCGTAAGTCAGTGTGTGGCGATCAAGTTCAGTTTCACCGAGTACATTGATGCCACTGTTTGTTGCTTCTCCGGTAATAATGCCAGCAGAATCAGCAAAAGCAGGGTTTGATGCCCAGGCTCTCTCATCGCGCTCCAGTTCGCTCTTGGTGGTGAACAGCGCTACTTTTAAGGAAGAGTGGTCAGACCACAGCAGGTCGTAATTCAGGGTTAAGGTATCGCGGGAAAATTCTGTGGGCCATAAGAGCGGGATATTCAATGAATTGGTTATGGCTAAATCGGTTGCCAGACCCATATCTGGCCGATAGCTATAATCGCCTTCGTCTTCATAGCTTTCATAGCCGAGTTCAAAACGCTGTGTTTCAGAGAGATCCCAACCAAATTTAATGAGGGCGTCTTTCACATCGCCTTCTAGCCCTTTGACTTCACCATCTGTGCCTGGAATTTTAGTGCCATCGGCACCCTCAATTCGATTTCCGCCGACCTCATAGTTATCGCGACCAATCGTGTTGTAATAGGCCAATACGTCGAGAGTGTCGGTTAGCTGGCCAAAGCCGGTGAACGCATAACTCTTACCGTAATTATCGCCGTAGGATGTCTGTAAGCGCGCACCGAATTGATCGTCGTCCTGTAATAATTGCCGGGCTGATTTCGTTTCAAAACGTACAGCGCCGCCCAAACCGCCATTAACCACCGAGTTGGTGCCTATTTCAATATCGACAGATTCCAGAATATCCGCATGAATTTGTAAGTTGCCCATGTGGTGGTACATGTAGGTATTTTGGTTGGCACCATCAATGGTGATGCGCAAGTCTTTGTCGTCCATGCTGCGAATCGTAATACGTTGATTTAGTGAATGCGCGCCACCCACATCAATACCTGGAATAGTGCGTAATAAATCGCTGATATGGTCGGCTTGCTTAATGGCAATTGCGTCTTCCTTAAGATTGAGTGAAGACGCTTGGATTTGGGTGGCCCAGACAGTGAGCTCTTCTATTGACTGTTTATCCTCCTGCATTGTCTCTTCTGCTAGAACCGTACTTGCTACAGTAGAGATAATCATTGCGGGGAAAAGGGCCTTTTTCTTCATGAATGACTACTCCAGTCAAAAAATTTCGACGAATAGTAATGATTATCACTTGCAATGTAAATAAGAATCATTTCTACCTGTTTGGCTGGGCATATTTTATGCTTAGAGCAATACCTATCCTGGTGTGGTTTCTCACAGTTGCTTCTTTGCGGCTGTTTCTTTGAGGCTGTTTTATTAGGAACGTTTTGACTAAGAACTCTGTTTTGAAGGAGCCGTAAAACAAAGATAAAGCGGCGCAGAACAACCTCATCTTTGTGTATGACAGGAGAATTTCGATCCGGCGGCTGGTCTGTTGCTTGGTATTCGCAGATCACCACGCTGCCCCATGACAGTCGATATTTTGGCTCTAAGAAACGGCGAAGTGCTGTCGACAAGCGAAGCCGCATGTTGCTGATAATAAATCTTTCAGTTCTGACAGCTATCGCCAGATTGGTCGGTCAGCACAACAGGGGAGCGAGGGTTCCGACACGCGAAGTAAGCGAATATTGTTGTATCGTCTTACCGTCACATGGGCCGATTTTATGTGTTGCCATGCCGTGTGCTGACTTATCGTGTTGCTTAAAGCGTCTCACTATCTTTGACAACTTAGCGGCCTGTTTTGCAAATGCTAAGTCCTTATGTACTCAGCCGTTCGTCTTCATCGGGTGAGGGTGAGTGAGAGTCGGGTGCAATGAGTTCCTGAGTCTATCTTGAAACAAATTAACTCAATTATTTTTGATCGAACCTTCCAGAACTATTTGCTGGCGTTTGGTTTTTACTTGTGCCTATTTGTCATAGATAAAAGCTATATACTCAATAAACAAAATTTATAAACTGATTGTTTTTTCAAATGACCTAAGTGAAGGCAAGGGAGGATTTATGTCTGACTTCGATACGATAATTAAAGGCGGCACTATTATTGACGGCACCCGACATCGCGAAAAATTTGTCGGCGACATCGGGATAAAAGATGGCTTGATTGCAGAAATTGCACCGGGCGGTATTGACGCTGCGCGGGCTGATAAAGTCATCGAGGCAAGCGGGCTAAATGTGGTACCGGGTTATGTTGACCTGCACACCCACTATGATGGCCAGTTACTTTGGGATCCTTACCTCAGCTGTTCCAGCTGGCACGGTGTGACCTCCATGGCGATTGGTAATTGTGGCTTTGGTTTTGCTCCCGCCCATCCCCACGAACGCGAGCGCTTAATGCTGTCCATGGAGCGGGTTGAGGCGATTCCGCTGGCGACGATGAAAGCAGGTATGGATTGGGATTGGGAAACGTTTCCCGAGTGGCTCGATTCTCTGGAGCGTCGACCCAAAGGGGTGAACGTGATGAGCTTTGTGCCTCTCAATCCCTTGATGGTGTATGTCATGGGTATGGACGGCGCTAAAACCCGCGAACCGACCAAAGAAGAGCTGGCTGAAATGCTGCGTTTGATGGAAGAGTCCCTCGACGCTGGCGGTGTGGGTTACACCATGCAACGCCTGGGCGATGGCTTTACTTCGGTGCAGCGCGACTACGACGGCACGCCCATGCCGACCGACACCATGTCGGACGATCTGGTGCTGGAATTTGCCAGAGTACTTAAAGGCCGTGGCGAAGGCATTATTCAGCTCACTCAAGCCAAAGATGATGTGGTTTCCGATCTCGATTTTGGCGCCGACCTCGCCGAAGCGAGTGGCTGCCCCATTTTATGGAACGCTGTGCAGGTAAATGAACGTCACCCCCATCAGCATCGTCGCATGTTGCGCTGGGCAGACGAAAATCGTGAAAAGGGCCATGAGATTTGGATGCAGGCGATAACCACGCCCAACGATCTACGCTTTATGCTTGATGACTTCAATCTGTTTGATGGCAACGGTGCCTGGCGTGATGTCACTATTGGTGATGTGGAAACGCGCATGGAAAAAATGAAAGACCCCACACTGCGGGCAGCCGTACGGGAAGATTACGACCACGGTAGTGCGCCTTTTGTCACTGGCCCGGTTTCTGATATCAAAGTTGACTCTGTGGTTAACAAAGAAAACGAAATGTATGTCGGCATGACAATTGCCGAGCTGGGTGCTTCAATGGGTGTTCACCCTTCTGATGCTATGCTCGACTTGGCGATTAGTGAAAAGTTGAAAACTGTTTTCTATGTGGTGCCCTTTAACTTCGACGAAGGATTGCTCAACGAAATTTTGGAGAACGAGTGGACGGTACCTGGCCTTTCCGATGGCGGTGCTCACACCAAGTTTCTTAACTATGGTCGCTATCCCACCGATATGATTCAGACCCTGGTGCGTGAGCGTGGTTCCTATACGCTGGAAGAAGCGCACTATCGTTTGTCGGCCGTGCCGGCCAAGGCCGCAGGCTTTAACGATCGCGGTACGCTAGAAGTGGGTCGTGCAGCTGACATTGTGATTTACGATTACGAAAACCTTGAAATGCAGACGGCTGAAATTCTTCATGACTTGCCGGGTGACGAGTGGCGTTATGTGCAACGCGCCGACGGTTACCGCTTCGTTATTGTCAATGGTGAGACTATCTTCATAGACGGTGAGTGTACTGGTGCGACGCCGGGACAATTGCTGCGCCATGGGCAGGCAAAGGCTACTGCGCAAGTGGCTTAATTCGCCATACGTTTTGAACGTGTCCTGAAAACCGGCGTTTTGGCGCCGGTTTTTTTTGCCCGTTTTATGGTGTTAATAGATGGCTGGAAAAGTTTTGGACATTTCGACAAAGCTAGGGCAATGTTTAGTGTATAAAAAATAATTCTGGCTTTAATGATGAAAGTTTTTACCACCATCCCTCAGGATAACCTGTCAAAAGTACCCGCTGCTGCTCGAGCTATTGAGGCGGGTGGTTACGATGGCATTATGACGATGGAAAATGCCCACGACCCCTTTTTACCACTGGGTGTCGCTGCCACGGTCACAAATCGGGTGGAATTAATTACCGGTATCGCTATCGCCTTTGCCCGCAGTCCCATGTCGGCAGCCAATATCGGCTGGGATCTACAGGCCGCCTCAGAAGGACGCTTTGTGATGGGTTTGGGGAGTCAAATTAAAGCCCATAATTTACGACGTTTCAGCGTACCCTGGTCGCCACCCGCACCGCGCATGCGTGAATATGTGCAAGCCTTACGCGCTATTTGGGCCTGCTGGAAGGGTGACGGTAAGTTGGATTTTCGTGGTGAACACTATCAATTCAGCTTGATGACGCCGAACTTTATTCCAGAGAATTACGCGGCACCACCGCCTGCAGTGACCATGGCCGCTGTCGGCCCGGCCATGCTTCGGGTGGCTGGCGAAGTGTGTGATGGTGTACGCCTGCATCCCTTCTGTACGCGGGCTTACCTCGATAACGTGGTGATGCCAAAGCTGGAAGAGGGTATGGCGAAATCGGGTCGGCAGCGCGAGTGTTTTGAAATAGCCGGGGGTGGTTTTATTGCCTCTGGCCCCGACCAGCAGGCGGTCGATACAATGGTCGAATGGGTGCGTTACCGTTTGGCCTTTTATGCTTCAACTCCTGCCTATTGGCCGGTGTTGGCTGAGCACGGGCTAGAAGATCTCGGTCAAAAGCTCAATACTATGACCAAAGCTGGTGAATGGGACAAAATTGCCGCTGAAATTCCCGATGATATGGTGCGTCTTTTTGCCGCCATTGGGCGTCACGACGAAATTGCCAGTGTTATTGAGCAGCGCTTTGGCAATGGCTCTGATGCCATCTTCGCCAGTATTGCCACGGCGGTACCGGCAGACTTTCCCCCCGGGCTAGTGCAGGACATTCAGCGCATCCCCGTTAAATTCAAAGGCTTTTTCAGCCATTAATGTTGGCATTAAAAAACGTTTATAAGGAATACCTATGTCTTTACCCCTCGATACAACCATGCGATTTGGCTGGATGACCTCAATGGACAGTTCCGCTGCTGTGCGTGAAAGTACAGCTCTGGCTGATCGCATTGGCCTCGACTCTTTGTGGGTTGGCGACCATGTGGCTTTTGCCATCCCAATTATGGATCCGCTACTGCAACTGGCTCAGGCCGCAGCCTTGAGCGACCGTTTAACCTTTGGCACCTCGGTGTATTTACTCCCCCTGCGCCACCCCACGCCGGTAGCAAAACAGGTGGCGACACTGGATAGACTCTGCGATGGGCGATTGACCTTCGGCGTTGGTATTGGTGGCGAGTTTCCCAATGAATTTGCTGCCTGTGGTGTGCCAGTGAAAGAGCGCGGTGCGCGCTTAACGGAAGGCATGAAGGTACTGCGTAAATTATGGACGGGTGACAAGGTCTCCCACGAGGGCAAGTTTTTTCCTTTTAAGGATGTACAAATGCTACCCGCACCCGTTCAAAAAGGTGGGCCTCCTATCTGGTGCGGCGGTCGTTCTAAGGCGGCATTAACACGAGCGGGACAGATGGCCGATGGCTATGTGTCCTATGTGGTCACACCGGAAATGTACAAAGAGTCACTCGATGTCATGGCAGCGGCAGCCGAGGCGGTTAACCGCGAGGTCGAGCGTTTCGACACCGCCCACCTCTTGTTTTTCCGTATTGACGATAGTTTTGAAAAGTCCTGGGATGTGGCCACCGAGCACTTGAGCGAGCGCTATGCCAGTGACTTCCGCGGCCCGGCGAAGAAGTATTGTGCCTTGGGTCGCCCGGAAGATCTGGCGGAAAAAATTAACGCCTTCCGCGCAGCCGGTGTGCGCCACATCATTGTCGACCCTGTGAGCCCGCCCGGTGAGCGCAGGGAGCAAGTGGAACGCTTTGCTGAAGAGGTAGTCCCACTGCTGAAATAAACGGCAAGTGTTGACGGGCTCTCTACCCTGAGTGCTTTACCATGAGTGCTCGTAATGCACCGGTGGTGGCAACCCCAGAAACTCAAAAACGATATCTTTAGTGGCGGGGTCGGCCAGTATTGAATGGTGGCTGGTACCTGGCAGGGTGGCACACTTGGCACCGTTAATGGCGTTGGCAAGGGGCTCGACCGGACCGCTAAATTCATCGTGCTGGGCGCCGAGTACCAGCGTCGGCACGGTCACTTTGCTGAGAAGCGCCTGTTCCAGCTTTTGCCCGATGCCGTGGGTGCAGGCAGCCAGTGCTTTGTGGTCGCTGTGGGTGGAATCAACAAAGGCACGGAAAGAAGCGGCGGCTTGATCTTCAATAGCCCATGGCTCATCGCTGAGCAGAGCCTGGGCCATGATTTCGGGGTCGTGCTGCTCCAGTAACAAGCTCTCGCCAACCCCGATTAATACCGCTGCGGCTAGTCGGTCACTGTGGTGCAACAGTAAATGCAAAGTAATGCGTGCGCCCATGGAGTGGCTAATGACAGGCGCTTTGGCGATATCGAGGTGGTCCATCAAGCGTAGTAAATCACCGGCCATGGTGTCGATGGCGTAGTCTTCTGGGGCGTAGCATTTTTGGCTTTCACCGTGACCTCGCTGGTCAAATAAGACGGCTTCTCGTTCGGCTTGCATTAACGTGCCCTGCCAGTCGGCAGCGAGCCAGGCCTGGCGACGGTTAGCGGCAAAACCGTGGGCGAGTATCACCGGGTCTCCGGTGCCCCAGCGCTCGTAACACATTTCGACACCTTGAGAATCAAAGACTGGCATTGGAAGGATGCTCCTATTATTTTTAGCGTGGCGTTAAGACTAACCAGACAGCGGAGAACTGCCAAGTTTTTCTCAGACTATGTTGTACACCGTCAAATAACGGGAGGCTTGCCAGTGACGCAGGGGTTATGCATTTTTTTTGCCGGCGATACTTTCTGACAAGAGCTTGTCGTATAGTGGCCGACCACAAAAAACACTTATAAGAGGATATTGTTATGTTGGGAGTTATCGCAACACTGACTATTCAAGAGGGCAAACAGGAAGGTTTTGAGGCGCTAATGCGTGATCTGGCCGCTCAGGTTAAAGCCAAAGAAGCGGATTGCACGTTCTATGAATTGCATAAAACCGATGATGCGACGGTTTACATTATGCTGGAACAGTACACCAGCCAGGCCGCTTTTGATGCTCATGGTAAAACCCCACACTTTCAGGAGCTAGGGGGTCGTTTGGGTGATTTTCTGGCCGCTGCTCCAGATATTCAGGTTCTACAGGGCGTTAATTAAGCGATTGAAACGAGATCTGGATGTGGGCCTGTTGGCCCCACATTCCTTTTATTACGGCATTTTGTTATTACAACGAGCACTACAGGACATTAATTATGGCTGAATTATTAAGCCCCGAGATTAAGGCGTGTATTGGCCAGGCCAGCCCCTCAATCCATGTTGAAGTCACGCGTCGGGATTTACGGAAGTACGCAGTTTCTACCGGTCAAAAGGCTAAGAAATATCTCGATGGCGATGTTGCCCCCCCACTGTTTCATTTTGGCTATGCGATGGAAATATTGCCCGTCGATGAATTGCGCAAAGACGGTATTGCCGAAGATAAATTGATCCCCGAATTGCCCCTCAAACGCTTGATGGCCGGTAGCTCAGACACGGTTTATCACCGTCCTATTCATGCGGGCGATAAATTGGTGGTCACTCGCAAGCTCAAAGACCTCTACGAAAAAGAGGGCCGCACCGGGCCACTGATTTTTGTGGTCACCGAGGTAGTGGTTGAAACTGAGGCCGGTGAGCCGGTATTGAACGAAACCACATCTTTGATTGCGAGGTGATCTATGCTGAATTTTGACACGATAAAGGTGGGTGACGCACTGCCCAGCCGCGAGCACACGGCGAACATTGTGCAATTATTTATGTACAACGCAGCGATCTGGAACCCCCATCGCATTCACTTCGACCACGCCTATGCCACGGAAGAAGAAGGTTATCCGGGTATTGTTCTCGATGGTCCCCTGCAGGGCGACTGGATTGGCCAGGTCGTTACTGACTGGATTGGTGACGACGCTACCTTGGTGTCTTTCGGTTATACCAACCGGCGTGCCGCTATGCTGGGCGAAACCATGACGGCGGGTGGTAAGGTCGAAGAAAAAAATGAGCAAACCAGAGAAGTCAAAGTCAGTCTGTATTTGCAAAATGGCGAAGGCGAGGTGACCATTCCCGGTCATGCGGTTGTGCGCTTCGCTTAAATCGTAGTGATTACCTGGGCAGCGTTAGTTTGCTCAGGTAATCTCTTCTTAATTTTACTGTCTCGCAACATTGCTCTTTTTAATGGCTCTATAAAGCTGAATTATTCCCCGATCTAGCCTTTATTATTTGAATCCAAGTTGTTTTGTTTCTACCGGTCACGATTAATTATACTGACTGCCTACAGCAGGAAAGGCTTGCCATTGCGTTTTTTGTCTCGTGAAAATACCTCTATTATCAAAGGCTTGCTGTATTTATAGGTTCCTCCTTGTAAGTTTTTTCATGGTTTAAATTCATTAAAATCTTATTTTTGATGTCCTTAAGCTGTTGATTTATGTCAATGTATTGCGGCAAAATCAAAGCTTTATATCAGTGACGGCAGAAATACGATGACACAACAAAATACTTGTGATGTATTAATAAAAAATGCCCTCGTTTTTGACGGCAGCGGTAATGCGCCTGTAACTGAAGATCTAGCCATTCTCAATGGCAAGGTTCTTAAGCGCGGTGCCAACTTGCAGTTCGAAAGCGTGGGAGAAACAGTGGATGCAACGGGCATGTGGTTGACGCCCGGCCTCCTTGATATTCACACTCATCTGGATTTAGAAGTTGAGGTGAATCCTGGGTTAGGTGAGGCGGTGCGGCATGGCACCACCACCGTATTGCTGGGCAATTGCTCTCTGGGTGTCGCCTTTGGTTCCCAGGAGAAAAATGGTGAGAGCCCGATTGTCGACTGCTTTACCCGTGTGGAAAACATGCCAAAGAAAGTTCTGCGCCAGTGTATTGAAAAGATCACCTGGGACAATACCGCAGACTATATGGATCACTTTTCGGACCTGCCCCTGGGCCCCAACGTCGCTGCTTTTGTGCCGAATTCAATGTTGCGCATTGAAGTCATGGGCACTAATGATTCGATTAGTCGACCCTCTACCGATGCCGAAAAGAAACAAATGCAGACCATCATGAGCGATTGTATGAGCCAGGGTTACATGGGCTTGTCCACCGATCAAATTGTCTTTCACTACATGGCCAACGAGCCTAATAAGAACAAGCGTATACCCACACACTTTGCCGAAGATGATGAATTGCGTCCAATGTTGGAAATTGTGCGCAAAAAAGGGGGCATTTGGCAGACTAACCCCGACGGGGAAAAAATGGTACGCACCTTGAAACGTTTTTTCTGGTCTTGTGCCCGCTTCCGAAGAAAGCCTCTGAAAATATCGGCTCTGACCGCTGTGGATTTTGTTTCCATTCCCGGTGTCTGGAAGAAAATGCTCAAATTGGGCAGGGTGATTAACTCGAAGTTGCTGGGCGGTAAAATCCACTTTCAGGCCCTCGGTGGTGGTTTTCGTATGTTTTCCGATGGCATGATTTCCCCAGTGTTTGAAGAGCTGGAATCAACCCGTGAAATTATTGCCTGCGAAGTTGACCAGCCGGAGGAGCGTCAAAAGCTGTTTAATGACCCGGGCTGGCTAGCCCGTTTTGACGCCGACTGGAAACGCATGACAGCAACAGACGTCGATCTCACTAAGCTGGGTGGCAATAAAGATGCCGCTACTTTTCAAATGGACTTTGAAAAAATGTATTTTTCCGACTGCGCTGTGCCCAGCTGGAATGGTGACTCTCTGGCGACGGTGATGCGTCGGCTGGCCAAGTTCCATGCCAGTGGCGGCAAAGAAGGTGCAAAAGATGCGGCTGAAGCTGAAGAATTTGCCAAATTTCCACCCGAAACAGATGACCAAAAAGAATTCTGGTTACAGGGTATGCGTCTTTACGACATGGGTTTTCGCTGGTGGTTTGATGTGGCTAACCTCGATGAAGATATTGTTGAAGAAATTCTGTTTGACCCTAATGCGCTGCCGGGTTTTAACGACTCCGGTGCTCATTTGACCAACCTGTCATTCTACGACGGCAATCTTGGCACCCTGCGTATTGCACAAAAACGGGGAGATATGCGTGTGGCTCATGCGGTACACCGTTTAACCCGCGAAGCTGCCGAGTTCTTTAATCTGGATGTTGGTTCTATTGAACCCGGTGCTCAGGCGGACATTGTGTTGATTAACCCCGAAGAGCTGAAGAAGCACGATATGAACGACAGCCGCCAAAAAATCTATCACGATCTGTTTGGTCAGGATGTGTTAGTTAACCGCACTGATGGTGTGGTGGAGCAGGTTTACATTAAAGGTGTTCGCGTCTGGGAAGATGGCAGCACTTATACTCCGGCTTTGGGTACCCAAACCTTGGGTAGAGCTTTAAGGGCCAATGCTTAATTTGGCGGTTTAGCAGTAGTCATTGTGCGAAGCACTGTGTAAATTTTTAGCAGTGTTTTTGACAGTGTCTTTAAGAAGGCGAGCTCACGGGCTCGCTTTTTTGTGGGTGGTTATATTTGTGAAGGCCTATATTTGTAGCTGATTTCAGAAGAGATTTTGTGTGGGGCTTGAACTCTCCTAGCTTTTTAGCAGGCTTTTTGCCGCTTAAGAACTAACTAAAATTGCGGCTCTAACGCACTGCAGTACCCCTTTACTATAGATTCCATCCAGTAATGCACTGCTAGCGCGATAGGAAAAGCGCCGCTCAGCCAGGTCATCTTGAGCCAGCAGGGCATCTTCTATATTGGCGATATCGTTAGGACTGAGTTCAGCGAGACCGCTGAGTACTTCGTCGCTCTCAAGGCTGCCTTCCTCAATCAGCTTGGCAAGGTGATGATAGAGTTGTTGTTCCGAGAGACCACGTTGTTGAACGATTTGCTCGGCACTCATACCGGTGCGGCACAGGGCGAGTACTTCGTGCTGTTCGTTTTCTTGTGCTTGTTGAGGCGATGTATCCGGGCCTTGTTCGTGCTCGCGGATAACCTCGATAAAGGCATCGCCGTAGCGTTCCATTTTCGCGGCACCGACACCACTGATGTCGAGCATTTGTTGCCCATTGATAGGTCGATGACTGAGCATTTCCATCAAAGTGGCATCGTGAAAAATCACATAGGGCGGCACCGATTGTTCGTCGGCCAAGGCTTTTCGACACTGGCGCAGGGCTTCCCACAGTGCTTTATCTGCTTCGGCAATATTGTGTTTGTTGCGCGCTTTGCGGGAGCCACTGGCTTGTAGAACACTTTCTTTCGCTTCGCGACGCAGCGATATCATCTCTTCACCCCGTAACAGGGGTCGGGCTTTTTCAGCCAGGCGCAAGCCGCCAAAACCACTAACATCGACACTCAAAAACCCACGGGCAACCAACTGGCGAAACACCGAACGCCACTGATTGGTGTCGAGTTCTTTACCGATGCCGTAGGTCGATACTTGCTGATGGCCGAACTGCGTCATTCTGTCGTTCTCTTTACCCAATAGCACATCGACCAGGTGATTGACGCCGAAGCGCTGTTCGGTGCGATACACCGTGGACAGGGCTTTTTGCGCGGCGACGGTGCCGTCCCACAATTCAGGCGGTGTCAGACAAGTGTCGCAATTGCCGCATTGCTCGGGAGCATCGTCGCCAAAGTAGTGGAGCAGGGCGTGTCGGCGGCAGCTGGTGATTTCACACAAGCCGAGCATGGCGTCGAGGCGATGGCGCTCGATGCGTTTGTGCTCGTCGTTGCCATTGGAGTCATCGAGCATTTGTCGCAGCTTAATCACATCTTGCAGGCCGTAGACCATCCACGCCGTAGCAGCTTGGCCGTCGCGCCCGGCTCGGCCCGTTTCCTGATAATAGGCTTCGAGACTTTTCGGTAGATCGAGGTGGGCGATAAAGCGCACATCGGGTTTGTCGATGCCCATACCAAAGGCGATGGTGGCGACAATAATCACTTTCTCTTCACGCAAAAAACGCCGCTGATTCTCCTGGCGTTTATCGGCGCTAATACCAGCGTGGTAGGGCAGCGCTTTAAAACCTTCATCACACAGCCACTCGGCGATGGCTTCAACCTTTTTGCGCGACAGACAGTAGACAATACCGCTGTCGTGTTCGTGTTCGCGGCGTAAAAAGCGCAATAACTGCTGGCGAGGGTTTTGCTTAGTGGCGATGCGGTACTGGATATTAGGTCGGTCAAAGCGGCTAATAAATTGCTGCGCTTCGCTGAGTTGCAGGCGCGAGATAATTTCTTCGCGGGTGCGCTGGTCAGCAGTGGCGGTGAGGGCGATACGCGGAACGTGGGGGAAACGCTCGTGCAGTAAGCTCAGCTGCAAATAGTCGGCGCGAAAATCGTGGCCCCACTGGGACACGCAGTGAGCTTCGTCGATAGCAAACAGAGCTAAATCGATGCGCTCAAACAGAGCTAGAGTGGTGGCTTGAATTAAGCGCTCCGGGGCGACGTAGAGTAAATCTAACTCGCCATTGAGCAGTTGCTGTTCTATCGCTTGCTGGCGCTGGTAATCGAGAGTCGAGTTGAGAAAGCCCGCACGCACACCGAGCTGTGTCAGGGCGTCGACCTGGTCTTGCATCAATGCAATAAGGGGTGAGATGACAATGGCGACGCCGGGTCGCAACAGGGCGGGCAGTTGGTAGCACAGAGATTTGCCGCCCCCAGTGGGCATTAACACCAGGGCGTCGCGCCCCTCTACTATTTCGTCAATAATCGCTTGCTGGTCACCGCGAAAGTGGGCGTAACCAAAGGTTTTCTCAAGTACAGTTTGGGCATTGATAGTCATGGGTGGCGATTATAGAGACTTCTCAAATCAGAGGCTTCCATAATTATGGTGGTGTTTTATCGAGAGCGGGTTCTTATTGCCACCAGATTAATGGGCTAGTCGTCAGTTGATGGATCTAGCGCACCTACTTTTGCCAAAATATGTTGCCATTGCTCGGGCGTGTTGGCATTGAGAAACTCTTCATTATCAATAGTGTGTGAAAAGCTATTCAGGCGTCGACCGGCCGTGTCACGTAGAAAAGCGGCGATGGACAGGTCGTCGGGATTCCTGGCGCGCTTATTGAGTGCTTCTCTAACAGTCGTCGTAAACGGTAAATACAGAGGGAAGATGTGTTGGCCAAGGATAGCAGGTCGGTTTGACTCCCCTTCTATGGGGTCAGTAGCAAGGGCATGAAATAGCTGTAAAGTTGCGGCACTGAGCAAAGGCATATCGACGGGGATAATCAACGCTCGTCGCTCGGGGTAACGTTGACTTAAGGTGTAGAGCGCGCCGAGGGGGCCAAGCTGAGGTATGTCGTCATTCAAGTAGCCCGGTGTATTGCGGCAAATCACGATTTCGTCAATGCCAGTTTGCAGTAGTTTGGAATGCATATACTCGAGTAGCGTCGTACCCGCGATGGGCAACGTGGCTTTGTCTACACCCATGCGGGAGGACTGGCCGCCCGCAAGAATAACACCGAGTAGTTTCTGCTGATTGACGTTCAAATGGGGCGCGCTCAAATCGGATCCTGCCAGCGTTCGGCAGCTTCGTTATCACTACAGCGTGAGGCCACCCAGCGTTCGCCGTCGGGCGTAGTTTCCTTTTTCCACAAGGGCGCTTTGATTTTTAAGTAATCCATCAAAAATTCGCAGGCTTGAAAGGCTGCGCCTCGGTGAGCGGCGGTGACACCGACAAAGACAATGGGTTCGCCAGGCTTTAAGGCACCGACGCGATGGATGATAATTAAGGGGCCGAGATCCCAGCGCTCTCGCGCCTCGATGACGATGTCTTCCAGCGCTTTTTCTGTCATCCCCGGGTAGTGTTCGAGAAATAAGGTATTCACTGGGTCGTCAGTTTGATCGCGCACCAGGCCGACAAAACTCACTAGCGCGCCACAGGTGGTGGTTGACTCACTCAATTGGCGGGTTAGCTCACCCGGATCAAAGGGCGTAGCCATAATCTTGATGGTGGTGATGTCGCTCGACGTACTCACTGCTAGTCTCCGAGGGTTCGTTCGGTTGGTATTGTATTACGATTGTTCAATCGCTACCTGTGGGGCTTCTTATGTCTAGGTGACTGAGGGAGAGATTCTAGTGTGGCAAGTACTATCATTATCATCTGTGGAGGTGTCGTTGAAATCTCGACAAAGGCTTGCTTAATCACGGGCTTTAAATGGTTGAGCGCCAGAGACAATTAGCCATATCACGTTGTAACAACAATTAGAGGCATTGAGAATGAGCACGAATGAGGCAATAAAAAAACCGGTACCTCCTTTTAGTCGGGAGGAGGCAGAGCAAAAGGTGAGAATGGCGGAGGATGCCTGGAACTCTCGGGCCCCTGAGAAAGTTGCCCTGGCTTATACCGAAAATAGCCGCTGGCGTAACCGCCATGAGTTTATTGAAGGGCGCCAGCAAATCGTGAAGTTTTTACAGCGTAAATGGGCGACAGAGCATGAATACCGTTTGATTAAAGAGCTGTGGTGCCATGACGGCAACCGTATTGCCGTGCGCTTTGCCTATGAATGGCATGACAATAACCATAACTGGTTTCGCGCCTACGGCAATGAAAACTGGCAATTTAGTAGCGCCGGCCTAATGGAGTATCGTCACGCCAGCATTAATGATCTAGCGATTAGTGAAGACGAGCGTTTGTTCTACTGGCCTCAGGGTAGACGCCCTGATGACCACGCGGGTTTGAGCGAGTTAGGTTTGTAATGGGGAAGTATTTTCGGTAACTAAAGAATTCTGCGAACAGGCAAACTCAAAAAACCATACAGGCGTTGCTTGCCAGAGGTTTTCATTGACGAGGTGTACGTTAACGGCGGATTGAGAGGTAGTGGCTGGCTGATTATCACGATGAGTAAGAAGTACCAGCAGGCTAGGCGTTGTCATATTGTGTACGACTTTTATCAGTGTTCGCAGCGCTTTTCCAAGTCTTCGTCCAGAGCACTGTCAACCCTCTTCAGTCCCCAGTACAAAACCTGGCGTCCGTTTGTGTTGTGTCAAATAGTGGTGTGAGTTTTAGTTTGCCGTATCCCCTTTACTGGAATAGCGAATATCGATGATTAAATAATCATGACTTTCCCTGTGTAGCGTGAAGACCATTTCATCATAGCCATTTTCTAAGGTTATTCAGGCGCCAACGCAAACTTCCTGAGTTGCTGTAATTCATCGCGTAACTGTTTGCCCCCTCATCGGGAATGTAGGGGCTGGAGAGTTTTCGGGGTAGTCGATAGCGGCCCATAAATATCCTGAATGCGACTCGTTGGTAAGTGGCTGAGAAGGCTCATCCGCCCCGACGTACCTGGCTTCCAAGCCGATGTACCTAAATGATTTGATGCGAAAATTTGTCACAGCGGCTGGTAATTGGTTAACATGAGTTGTAATGTTATATCGTAACGCTTAATCAATGCAGCCGGTTTCATTCGGGATGTTTTCATTTATACGTCACGGCTGGCAGGGCATTCGCTTTGACCAGAGCACCTTAGAAGAACAATAGTGTTTTATTCCGGTTTTCAGCAAGCCGGTAATCTGTTAATTATTATTGAGGAAGAAAAATGGAAAAGGAAAAACTTTTAACCCTAGTCACGAATAAAGCGATGACGAAGGGCTTTGAATCTATGACGAATGTATTGCCCTCAGCTCCTGGTCCATTGACCTTTGTGGGGCCAGGTAGTACAGAGCAATTATGTGTTCATATTAGTGAGCTCAATGTATCAAAAATCCTCGTTGTTACCGACAAGCCCCTGCTTGAACTAGGTGTTGTCGCAAAGGCTACCGATGTGCTTAAGCAGAAAGGTGTTGAGGTCATCGTGTTTGATGGTGTTTTACCTGATCCAACATTGGACCTTATTGAAGAGGGTCTGGCTATACAGTTGAAAAATAGCTGTGATGCAATTTTGGCCATAGGTGGTGGTTCTTCAATCGATACGGCGAAAACTATCGCTGCTGCTGCTACGAATGGCGGTAAACCACAAGAGGTCGTGGGTCAAGACACCGTCAAAAATGATCCCGTTCTCTTGTTTGCAATCCCAACCACATCGGGTACAGGCTCAGAAGCAACGTTTGGTGCGGTAGTTTCTGACCCGGTCACTCACGAGAAATTTTTAATCATCGATAATAAAATTATACCGAAGGCGGTTGCACTTGACCCGGATTTGATTACCGGCTTGCCGCCTTCAATTACTGCGGCAACAGGTATGGATGCTCTGACCCATGCTATTGAATCCTGGATAGGCACATGGGCAAATCCGGTTAGTGATGCTTATGCCAAGCAATCCATAGAAATGCTCTTCAATCATTTACCGACCGCATTTGCTGATGGCAAGAATATTGAAGCCCGTGAGCAGGTCTCGGTCGCCGCTTATTACGCCGGTATTGCCATCAATACCGGTTTCGTGGGTTATGTACATGCCATTGCTCATCAATTGGGTGCCTGGTACGGAACACCCCATGGGTGGGCAAATGCAGTGGTTTTACCTGAAGTGCTACGCTTCTCAAAGGAAAAAATTGAAGACCGTTTGGCTGAGCTGGCTGACATGCTCTCCCTGGGTTTGCCCAGTGATTCTGTTAGTACAAAAGCAGATAAGATTATTGAAGCCATTGTGCAACTTAACGTGTCATTCGGTATTGGTACTACTCTTGAAGCCATTAAGGATTCAGATGTTTCTGCAATTGCCACGCGAGCTGTAAAAGAAGGCTCGTCTATGCCTGTACCTAAGATGATGGATCAAAGTGAGTGTGAAGCTTTAATTCGCCGTTTAATGGTTTAGTTTTAGAGCTTTGACAGGATAAAAGAGAGCTTCATTTTTCTTCTGAGCGGTTCACCCGGTTAACTGGGTTCCTGGAAGAATGACCGAATCTTTATATTTTCAGGGCGGTTTAATTCCTTTTGCGGAATTAAGCCGCCTTTTTACACTGTGTGGCCTTATCGTATAAGACTATATTTAAGGGTTTATTTTAAACTGCCGCTTAAAGATCGTTTTAAGGCTCTTCTGGCAGTGAATAATGAATGTCGATGATCGTATATTCTCGGATTGTATTATTCAGCTTAAAGACTATTTCATCATCAAGGTTTTTACCGATTAGCGCTTTGGCTAAAGGTGAGTCAACACTGATATAGCCTTTGCTGGTATCGAGTTCATCGGCTCCGACAATGCGATAGCAGGTATTTTCACCATCATCATTTTCTAAGGTTATCCTGGCGCCAAAGTACACCTTGCTAGTATCTTGCGGTATGCGGTCGACGATGGTGACATCTTCAAGCCTGTTGGTGAGGTAACGCACACGGCTGTCGATTTCTCGCAATCGACGTTTGCCATAAATGTAATCCCCGTTCTCTGAACGATCACCATTCTTGGCAGCTTCGTGTACCACGGCTGTCACCTGGGGACGTTCGACCTTCCAGAGTTGTCGCAATTCATCGCGCAATTGCTTGGCGCCCTCACCGGTAATGTAGGGGCTTGAAGGTGCGCGGGGTGGTCGGTAGCGGCCCATAAATACGACTAAGCGTTCTCTTTGAGGGATGTTGGCGACGGTAGAGAAAAGCCAAAAACGTCGCTGTAAAACTGTAGTTCCTCAAGCAATGCTCGCTCAGTGTTTTCCGCCTGTCGAAAGCCGTGTCCTTCACCTTTAAAGGGGACGTACTTTACTTTAAGCCCTTTTTTATCGAGTGATGCAACCATGGCCTCGGCCTGTTGTGGCGGCACGACTTTGTCGTCGAGACCCTGAAAGAAGACTACTGGGCAATTTAATTGCTCGATATGGTTAATGGGCGAACGCTGCTGATAAAGTGCTTTCTCGGCGGGGTAGGGGCCAACAAGGGTATCGAGATAGCGCGATTCGAATTTGTGCGTGTCACGGGCCAGTGTCTCCAGATCGCCAATACCGTAATAGCTGGCACCGGCTTTAAACAGGTCGTGAAAGGCGAGGGCGGCGAGCACAGTGTAGCCCCCGGCACTGCCGCCACGAATCAGAATGCGCTCGGGGTCGGCTAGGCTTTGATCAATAAGATGCTGGGCACCGGCCACGACATCATCGACATCTTTGATACCCCAGGCACCATCCAGGGCTTGCCGGTAGGCTTTGCCATAGCCGGTACTGCCGCGATAATTGACATCGAAAACGGCGAAACCCCGGCTGGTCCAGAATTGTATTTTCAGGTTGAAGCCGGTCGATGTGGCACCGGTTGGTCCCCCGTGGCACATCACCAGCAGGGGTGGTTTTTCGGCAGTTATGGCGTGTGAATAAGCCGTATTACAGGGCGGATAATAAAAGCCGTGGGACTCTTCGTTATCACTTGTCGGGTAGGTAATGGCCTGTGGCTGTGAGTAATTACCTTCGTCGATGGGCAGAGCGGCGAATTGGTGAACGATTTTATGTTGGCCGGTGCAAGTATTCAGTTCAACCAGGCAGCCACTTTGTGAAGGGGATGCGCCGATAAACCAGACGCGATTCCCTTTGCTGATAAGCGCAGACATTTGTGTAAACGGTAGGTCGATAGCTTTCAGCTGCTGTGTTTCTTCAGTAATTAAAGCCAGGTGCCAACAACCGTTTTCGGTATAGCAGGCGACAATATTATCGCTCTCACAAAAGCCATAGGTCGACATGCCCAATGTCCACAAAGGCGTTGCGAACTCCACTGGCTGTGGGCATATTGCCTGGACATTGTTTTCGATTTCACCAGTATCGATGTAGCGATAAATGTTCCACCACTCACTGCGGTCTGACACAAAATATAAATCGCCAGCGGGCGACCACTGAGGCTGAAAGATCGATTCGTCACAGCCCCCGGCTATCTTTTCAGGGCTGGACAATAAGCCCTCGCCGGTTAATTCGGCTAACCACAGCTCACTACCTTGCCACGGCATTTGCGGGTGCTGCCAACTTATCCAGCTGAGTTTTGAGCCCCTGGGGCTGAGGCGTGGGAAGGCATAAAAATCGGCGCCGCTGTGTAATTCGATAAATTCGTGAGGGGCGTTGATAGAGAGCGCGGCAATAAAGTTACGGGGCTCGCTTTCACTGTCGCTGGCCTGTTCGGCGACACAAATCAAACGTTGGTGTTGGCTGTCGAAACAAAAATCGGCAAAACGAAGATTCTGATGTGCGGGGCTGATGGCCTCGGGTGTGGCCTCTTTGCTTTGCGTGTCGAGCCGATAGATACGCTGATCGCTCTGTTCGCAGAAAAATAAAATACCGGCAACAACAATATAAGGTGTGCCACCGTATTCATGTACCCGGCTGCGGGCACTAAAGGGCGCGGGCAGTACATCGGTTTTTTTGCCATTGGCGTCGAGCCTGACAATGGCACTGCGGCCACTCTCCTCAGGCCGGGCTTCCAGCCAGTAAAGGTCATCACCATCGCTGCCATTATCAATAAGGGGTGCATCGATTGCGGGCGCCGCACTGGCGACCTGCCGAGCGCTGATGGGCGATAGCCAGCTGCCGTAGGGGGTGTTGTGTGTTGCTGTGTTGTCCATTTAGCCGCCCGCCAGCTTCACGGTATAACCCTCTTTAGTCAGCAGGTCTTGCAACTTTTCTCTATGGTCGCCCTGTATCTCGATAATGGCATTTTTTACCGAGCCGCCAGAGCCACAACTCTGTTTTAGTTTTTTTGCCAGGGCTTTTAATTCAACCTCCGACAGGGGGACACCGCTAATGGTCGTCGCCGCATTGCCCTTGCGGCCGCTGGTTTCACGGCGAATGCGCACAATGCCATCGCTCGTTGGCGTGTCGGCTGGTTCACTATCGCTGGTTTTAATACGGCCTTTGTCGGTGGAGTAAACCAGTCGGGAGTTCTTTTTCATGGTGTTATCGTCAACTTTATAACGGGGCTTTAATAGGGCTATTAATGGCGCTTCGATTAAAAGAGCGCTGATTAAGGTAGCAGAACAATTTTGCCAATATGGGCATTGCTTTCCATCAACTCATGGGCGGCACTTGCCTCACTCAGCGCAAATGTTGAGTGAATCACCGGCTTAACCGTACCCGCATTTAATAATGGCCAAACCTTGTCTTTCAAGCCTGCCGCAATGCGGCGCTTGCTTGCCAGCGCTTGACTGCGCAGGGTTGAGCCGGTGAGTACCAGCTGTTTAAGCATAACCGCGCCAAAATCAACCTCAGCCTTTGAACCGCGCAAAAAGGCGATAGACACAATGCGAGCCTTAGGTGCTGTGGCTTTAATATTTTTCTGTATATAGTCCCCGCCGATCATATCGAGAATGACATTGGCGCCTTTGGTGTTTTCTTTAATGCCTTTCACAAAGTCTTCATCGTGATAATTAAAGGCTTTCTCGGCCCCCAGTTCTTCACAGACACGACACTTCTCATCGCTGCCCGCCGTGGCAAATACCCTTGCACCAAAGGCTTTGGCTAATTGAATGGCGGTGGTGCCGATACCGCTCGTGCCACCGTGCACAAGAAAAATATCACCGGCTTGCAATTCAGCCCGCTCAAACACGTTGTGCCACACGGTAAAAAAAGTTTCCGGCAGGGCTGCGGCCTCCACCATCGACAAACCCGTGGGTATGGGCAGGCAAACCGACTGATCGGCCACGGCATAGTCGGCGTAACCACCGCCATTAAGCAGTGCACAGACCTTGTCACCAACAACCCACTGACTAACCTTCTCGCCGCAGGCGACGATTTCACCAGCGGCTTCAAGCCCGAGCAAGTCAGAGGCACCGGGCGGTGGCGGATAAGCCCCCTTGCGCTGAATAACATCGGGCCGGTTAACACCGGCGGCGGCGACTTTAATTAACACCTCTTCCGGGCCGCATTCGGGCAGCGGGCGTTCACCCAGAGCTAATACCTCGGGACCGCCGGGGCTGGTGATTTCAATACATTGCATGGTTGCTGGGGTCATTTCAGATCTCTCCCTGGAAAGGCTTAGGTTACAAGTGGCTCGAGTGTGCCAATTATTTCAGTTTGAAAGCAATAAACCAATAACGCAAAGAGAGACCTGACGATTGACTGTTTCTCCAAGGTCTATTGCCACGGGTTGACACAATCGGTAGTGGCGCGAAGGGTTTATACTCCGACACTTAATACGCTGTATAAGGTGATGAGTGATGAGCCAGCCGATTTCAAGTTCAGAGAACCACGCGCCGTTGCGCAACGATATTCGCACCCTGGGGAATTTGCTGGGAGAGACCATTCGCGAGCAGGATGGCGAGGCGGTTTTCGCGCTGATAGAAGAGGTTCGAAGGTTGTCAAAGGCGGCGTCGGCGGGCGATGTTGGCGCCCAGCGGCAGCTTGAAGGCGTAATGGCGGGCATGGATGATGCGGCTTTAATTCCGGTGGTGCGCTCCTTTGGGTTAATGCTGAACCTGATGAATATCGCAGAGGAATACCACCGGGTGCGACGCTTGAGTGAGGCCAGCCACCGGGAGAGAAGTCATCGTAAATCTTTGCCACAGTTGCTCACGCATCTGGGTGAGCAGGGTATTTCGACATCGCGTATTGCCGAGACGCTAGAGAACCTGACCATTGAACTGGTACTTACGGCCCACCCGACGGAGGTTTCACGGCGCACGGTGAGCCAGAAATATGACCGTATTGCCGCTCATCTTGAAACCCTAGATCGGGTTAATCTCACCGCTTACAAACGCAATGGTATTAAACAGGCACTGCGCCGCGAGATCGCGTCGCTGTGGGCCACGGATGAAATACGCCACAATAAACCGACTCCGGTCGATGAAGCCAAATGGGGTATTACCACTATTGAGCAAACCCTGTGGTCGACGGTCCCGAATTTACTGCGCCAGCTGGATGCCAGTCTGCGAGAGCAGTTAGGGGAGGGCTTGAGTCTTGACGCGGTGCCGATTCGTTTTGCTTCGTGGATGGGCGGCGATCGGGATGGCAACCCGAATGTCACCGCTAAAACCACGGACGAGGTGTGCTGGTTGTCGCGCTGGCAGGCGGCGGAGTTATTGCAAAAAGATATTGAGCAGTTGCGCTCGGAGCTGTCCATGGCCAGTTGCAGCGATGCCTTGCGCGCCGCCGTGGGTGATCATCCAGAGCCTTATCGGCAACTATTGCGCGGGGTGCGGGATAAGCTGGTGCTGACCCGTGATAGCTTAAAGGCCCGGCTCGATAGTGAGCCGACGGTGGATGACAGCGCGATTTATGTCGATGTTGAAGACCTCAAGCAGCCGCTGATGTTGTGTTACGACTCTTTGCTGGATCAAGGGATGGGCACCATCGCCGATGGTCGCCTGACCGATATTATCCGCTGTGTGAATTGCTTTGGTTTGAATTTAACACCACTGGATATTCGCCAGGAATCATCGCGCCACGCCGAAGTGCTCGATGCGGTCACCCGCTACATCGGTGTTGGCAGCTATGCCCAGTGGAGCGAAGAAGAAAAGTTAGCGTTTTTAAGTGCCGAGCTAAAGCAACAAAGGCCGCTGATTCCCACGGCCTTTTTGAACCAAACCATCGACGCGGCATGGATTGATTCTCTTCACCAGGAGGTCGATTATTCCATCGACAGTGTTTACGAGGTGCTGCAAACCTGTCAGACCCTGTGCAAACATCCGCGCAGTAGCTTTGCCAATTATATTATCTCTATGGCTCACTCTGGCTCTGACGTGTTGGCGGTCATGCTGCTACAGCGAGAGGCGGGCATGTCAGAGCCCTTGCCGGTCATGCCGCTGTTTGAAACTTTGAGTGACCTGGAAAATGCACCGGGGGTGATCGACAATTTATTTCAGATTGACGGCTATGTCGAGGCGATTAGCCACTGCCAGCAAATTATGGTGGGCTATTCAGACTCGGCCAAAGACGCGGGGTTTTTAGCGGCTTCGTGGGCGCAGTATCAGGCCCAGGAAAAGCTGGTCGAGATTTGCCATAAGCATAATGTGCAGTTGCGCTTGTTCCATGGGCGCGGTGGCTCCATGAGTCGCGGTGGGGGGTCTGCCCACGATGCGCTGTTGTCACAACCCCCCGGCGCAGTCGAAGGTTATGTGCGCATTACAGAGCAGGGCGAGATGATTCGCTTTAAATTCGGTCTGCCCGGTATCGCTTTTCGAACACTGGAACTCTATACCTGCGCAACATTGGAAGCGACACTACTACCGCCGCCTAAACCATTGCCCCAGTGGCGGGCTTTGATGGATAAGTTGACCACCTGTTCGTTACAGAGTTATCGCAACGAAATCCACAACGTCGATTTTCTCGATTATTTTCATAAGGCAACACCGGAGCAGGAATTACAGCGCCTGTCGCTCGGTAGTCGCCCGGCAAAACGCAAAGCCAGCGGCGGCATTGAAAGCCTGCGCGCCATTCCCTGGGTATTCGCCTGGACTCAAACCCGTTTGCTCATTCCCGCGTGGCTGGGTTCTGACAGTGCCCTGCAAGCCGCCATCGAAGAGGGGGATCTCCCCCTGGTGCAATTGATGGCGGGGCAGTGGCCCTATTTTGCCTCGATTATCGACATGTTAGAGATGGTGTTGGCCAAAGCTGAACCCCAGGTGTCGGAATATTACGAGCAACGTTTGGTGGGCGAGAGGATGCAAACGGTTGGAGCACAGCTGCGCACTCGCCTGGCCAGTGTGGTCGCCGCAGTCAATGCCGTGCGAGGTTCGGAAAAACTGCTCCAGGGCAGCGCGGTGATACAGCATTCGATCAATGTCAGAAACCCCTATGTGATGCCCTTGCATTTTTTACAGGCTGAAATTATGCGTCGGCTGCGGGCAGAAGGGGACAGCGATACGGCATCGAAAGCGATTTATGAGCAAGGGCTGAAAATATCGATTACCAGTATTGCCGCAGGGATGCGCAATACGGGTTGAGGTGGATTGTTTTTATATTAAATGATGACAGACCGTTCGCTTTTTATAGGCCGCCTTTTTAACTTGCTTTCTATAGCCAGAACTGCAGCAACAAAAAGCCAATGCAAACAAGGGCACCGCAGGCTGGCATGGCCAGTGCCACGAAGTTACGGCGCAGGTCGCGCCAGTTGAGCCTAAGTAGAGCCAGGTTGACCAGGGTGAAGACGCATAAAATGGTGCCGCTGGTAGCCTGAGCCAGCGTGACGAGTGGCGCGAGCAGTGAGCCACTCAGTACTAAACAGCCGACTAATAAGGTGGCACTTAAAGGGGTTTGCCTGCGGGGGTGAACCTTGGCCAAAAAGCGGGGTGCCATGCTTTTTTTACCCATGCCGTAAAGCACCCGTGAAGCCATAATGATTTGTAGCAGGGCGCCATTGACCACAGCGACAATGCTGATAGCCGTCATCAGCACAACGGGAATAGCAGTGTTTTTTTCAACCACCATCACCAGTGGTGCTTTCGAGGCGGCTAGTTCTGGCAGCGGCACGGCGGCCAACGCACAGAGCGTGACGATGAAGTACAACAGACAAGCCGTGGCTAATGCGAGCAGAATGCCACGAGGCATATTTTTTTCGGGCTGCTTAACTTCTTCGGCCATGTTGACCATATCTTCAAAACCAATAAAAGCGTAGAAAGCGAGAAAGGCACCGGCGCCCATACCCTGCCAGGCGATGAGGTTTTCGGGTATCAAGGTGCTGTTTGTTGTGCTCAATAGCGCGGGTAATTTATCGGCACCGGCATAAATCACAAAGGCGAGGCCGAGCAACTCGAGTAGAGTGGTGGCGATCGCTACTGTTACCGATAACTTAACGCCCCAGGCAGCAATGCCGGTGAGTAGAATAATGAGTACTGAAATAGTCAGGCTGTCAGGTAGCGCCAAAAACACGGCGAAGTAGCCGCTAAAACCGCGGGCAATGGTGGCTGCTGAAACAATACCCGCAAAGACAATGGCATAACCCACTGCCGTGGACAGACTTTTCAGGGCGAAGGCCTGCTGAATGTAAACCGGCTCGCCGGCACTGACCGGATAAAGTCGTGACAAATGCCCGTAAGAATAAGCACTAAAGCTGACCACGAGTGCGGCAAGGATAAAGGCGAGGGGCATATGGCTGCCGGCAATATTGGCGACTTCGCCCACCAGTACATAAATACCGGCACCGAGAATAGTGCCTATACCGTAGAATGTAATCTGCGCCAGACTCAGGGTTCTTAACAGGGGCGTGGCATTGGGGCTTGGTGTTGTCATGGCGTGATAGTATCAGTCTGGTAGGCCTGAAATTAGGTTTAGCGTTGCTATTAGGTTTGGCGTTAGTGGCTTGGCATGAAGTCAATCCACTACGTTGATTTTACATGTCAGACAACAGGTGTTTCTTTAAAAGCGATGGTAATCGATTGATGCGTGGCATGAGAGCAAAAATAGCCTTGGTGATTTTTGGTACCGACACACCTGCCGGCAAGCTTTTTGATCTGTGCTTAATCTACGCCATTTTGTTGAGTGTCGCCGCCGTGGTGCTTGATTCGGTGATGAGCTTGCACACGCGCTTCGGCGCCTGGTTCTTTTATATTGAGTGGTTTTTTACCCTGCTATTTACGGTCGAATATTTTCTGCGTATTTATATTTCACCGCGGCCCCTGCGCTATATTTTCAGCTTTTTTGGCCTGGTGGATTTGATTTCTATCATTCCCTCTTACTTGGCGCTGGTGGTGACAGGGGCTAATTATCTTTTATTGATTCGCATGCTACGGGTGCTACGCGTTTTTCGTGTACTCAAGCTGGTGCGCTATATGGACGAGGCGAATGTCCTGATGCGCTCGCTGTATATGGCGCGGCGAAAAATTCTAGTGTTCTTCGTTACTCTCATAGTGCTGAGTTTTATTTTTGGTTGTTTGATGTTTGTGGTCGAAGGTCCCGAGCACGGTTTTACGAGCATTCCGAAAAGTATTTACTGGACCATAGTCACTATTACCACTGTGGGTTACGGTGACATTACACCGCAAACAGTGCTCGGCCAGTTTATTTCGACGCTGGCAATGCTACTGGGTTACTCGATAATTGCTATCCCGACGGGCATTATTACCGCCGAGCTGGCGAGTGAGATGGGCCGGTCGCGTGTGAATAGAAGTTGCCATAATTGTGGGCGTTCAGGTCACGAAAGCGATGCCGATCACTGTCGGTATTGTGGCGCAAGTTTGGCACCGAGGGATTCAAGCCGCGTTTGAATGTTCTAGTACGCTGTCTCGATAGGTATTAAAAGAAGAAGATAGGCGCCACTTTGTCGTTTACAAATTTGAGCTTTTCTTGAAGCGTCTTTGCCGTCGGTGTTTAATATGCGGCATAAAAGAACCGCTTTGAAGGCGCAATGGCATTGCTGTCGGGCGGAGATAAAACAAAAAGGGGACTTAATCATGGCTGAAAATTACGACGAGGTTTATCGCGCGTCACAGGCAAACCCTAGCGCTTTCTGGGGTGAGGCCGCCAATCTTGCCCACTGGTACAAGGCTCCATCGACTATCCTTGATGACGCTAACCCGCCTTTTTTACAATGGTTTCCCGACGGTGAAACGAATGCCTGTTACAACGCCCTCGACCGCCATGTCGCCGACGGACGTGGTGAGCAGGATGCATTAATATACGATAGCCCCGTGACTGGCACAAAACGGCGTTTTAGCTACCGTGAGCTGCTCGAGCGCGTCTCGATATTCGCTGGTGCACTGCGGGCAGAGGGCATTGCCAAGGGCGATAGGGTCATCATCTATATGCCAATGGTGCCGGAAGCCGCTATCGCCATGCTCGCCTGCGCGCGGATTGGTGCTGTGCACTCGGTGGTTTTTGGCGGTTTTGCGGCTAACGAGCTGGCGGTGCGCATTGATGATATCGCAGCGAAAATGGTAATCGCAGCATCCTGTGGTATCGAACCGGGGCGGCTGGTGCCCTATAAACCGCTACTCGATGAGGCTATCGAGCTCGCTAACCACAAGCCCAAAACGTGCATTATTTTGCAGCGTGAGCAATCGCGAGGCGAGATGCAGATGGGTCGTGATAAATGCTGGCATGAGCTAGAAGCGGTGGCTAATCCGGTCGATTGTGTGCCAATGCTGTCTACCGATCCGCTGTATGTGCTCTATACCTCGGGCACCACGGGTGAACCCAAAGGGGTGGTGAGAGATGTCGGGGGCAGTATCGTCTCCCTCAACTGGAGCATGCAGAAAGTTTACGGTGTCGCCCCGGGGGATGTGTTTTGGGCAGCCTCGGATGTTGGCTGGGTGGTTGGCCACTCTTATATCGTTTACGGCCCGCTGTTTAATGGTGCCACGACTATTTTATTTGAGGGCAAACCGGTCGGTACGCCAGACCCAGGCACCTATTGGCGGATTATTGCCGAGTACGGCGTGAAAGTATTTTTCACCGCCCCAACCGCATTTCGAGCCATTAAAAAAGAAGACCCGAAGGGTGAATATTTAAGCAAGTATGACCTGTCGAAATTTGAAAGCCTGTTTCTTGCTGGCGAACGCTGTGATCCGGATACTTTGAGCTGGGCGATAGACCAGCTGCAAGTGCCGGTTATCGATCACTGGTGGCAAACCGAATTGGGTTGGCCCGCCTGCGCTAACTGTCGCGGGATTGAGCTGCTGCCCGTAGTGCCCGGCTCACCCACGAAACCGGTGCCGGGCTTTGATCTTTGCGTGCTGGATGAACAGGGCAATGAAGTGGCGGCGGGTGATATCGGCGCGCTGGCGATCAAACTGCCTTTGCCGCCGGGATCATTTACCACCCTGTGGGGCAATGATGAACGTTTTGTGTCCTCCTACTTTAGAACTTTTCCCGGTTATTACGAAACTGGTGATGCCGGTTACATTGACGAAAATGGCTATGCCTTTGTTATGGCCCGCACAGATGATGTTATTAACGTCGCCGGTCACCGCCTTTCGACGGGTGCTATGGAAGAGGTGCTAACGGCCCACCCGGATGTTGCCGAGTGCGCCGTGGTGGGTGTTGCCGATGCTATGAAGGGTCAGGTGCCTCTGGGGTTTGTGGTACTTAACGACGGCGTTGACCGAGCCGATGCCGATATTTGTGCCGAAGTTGTGCAGCTGGTGCGAGAAAAGATTGGCCCTGTCGCGGCGTTTCGTCTCTGCGGGGTGGTTAAACGGTTACCAAAAACCCGGTCGGGCAAGATATTACGTGCAACGATGCGAAAAATTGCTGATGCCGAGACCTGGAAAATGCCGGCTACCATTGACGACCCCTTGATTCTCGATGAGATTAGTGAGGCGCTTGGTGCATTGGGTTATCCCGCAAAACCTGCTAGTTGAGTTCGGCTTACAAAGTGATTAGTTTTATAGTCGCTGGCGGGTCTGTTATTTATGGATAATTTCCATTATTGTGTCAGTCTGTTTACAGAAATTCGGCTGATAATGATTTACATTGCAGGCGTATTTCCGGTATAACATCGCGGTCTTTTTGTGTGTCAATATTTTTGACGGAATTCGCTAACGGCCCCGGGAGGGTTGAGGTTGAAGCCTACAAACATAAGTAATCCAGAATATTTTCATAAGGTTGTTGACTGCCAGCATGCCTGTCCAGCGCATACCCCTGTTCCCGAATACATTCGCCTGATTGCTGCCGAGCGTTATACCGACGCTTACATGGTCAATTGGGAATCGAATGTGTTCCCCGGCGTATTGGGTCGTACCTGTGATAGACCGTGTGAACCGGCCTGTCGACGGGGTCGAGTTGAGGAAGAACCTGTCGCGATTTGCCGTCTCAAACGTGTGGCTGCCGACAACAAAGATGATATTTCCACGCTGCTACCCGCCGCAGGTGCTTGCAATGGTAAAAAGCTGGCCTTGATTGGTGCGGGTCCGGCCTCGTTGACGGTGGCGCGGGATTTATCTCCCTTGGGCTATGAGATCCATGTCTATGATGAAAACGCCAAAGGCGGCGGTTTTATGCGTAGCCAGATCCCCTCCTTCCGCCTGCCCGAACAGGTTTTGGACGAGGAAGTGGGTTATATCACGGACAATAAAGCGGTCACCACTTTTTACAATACTCGGGTTGATAGCCTTAAAGCACTCCTCGATAAAGATTACGATGCTGTTTTTGTCGGTTCGGGTGCCCCGAAGGGGCGGGACCTGCCTGATTTGCCGGGTCGTAAAGAGGGTGATGACAGCATACACATTGGTATTGACTGGTTGGCCAGTGTGGCCTTTGAACATCGCGCCAGTGTTGGTAAAAAGGTCATTGTTCTCGGTGGTGGTAACACGGCTATGGACTGCTGCCGTACGGCGCGACGGATTGGCGGTGCCGATGTCAAAGTGATTGTGCGCAGCCCCTTTGCCGACATGAAGGCCTCGCCCTGGGAAAAAGACGACGCTGTCGCCGAAGACATTCCGATTATTGATAACCACACGCCACTGGAATTCGTTGTTGAAGAGGGGAAACTGGTTGGCATGCGTTTCGATAAAGTGCGTGCAGAATACGATAAGAAGGGACGCCGCAAATTAGTGTCGACCGGTGAAGAACCGGCTTTTTACCCCTGCGATGAAGTCCTGGTGGCAATTGGTCAGGAAAACGCTTTTCCCTGGATTGAGAGCGAAACAGATATTGAGTTTGATAACTGGGGGTTGCCCGAGCTCAATAAAAACACCTTTCAGTCGACCAATAGCAAGGTTTTCTTTGGTGGCGATGCTGCCTTTGGTCCTGAAAACATTATTACTGCGGTGGCCCAGGCTCATCAGGCAGCGATTTCTATCGACCTTTTTTGTCAGGGGGAGGATCTCAGTGTTCGCCCAGCTCCCAATACCAACCTGGTGAGCCAGAAGATGGGTATTCACGAGTGGAGCTACAGTAATGTCGTTGGCGATGATCTTCGTTTCAAGGTGCCTCACGCTGACAAATCGGCAGCACTGGGCGACAGATTGCTCGAAGTGGAGTTGGGGTTTTCGACTGAGACAGGCTTTGACGAGGCGCAACGCTGCTTGAATTGTGATGTGCAAACGGTATTTTCTGAGGCTCTGTGCATAGAGTGTGATGCCTGTACCGACATTTGCCCAACTGACTGCATTAACTTTATTAACAACGATGAAGAAGAAGTACTCCGCTCGCAGTTACGTATGCCGGCGAAAAATCTCGAACAAGATCTTTATGTTTCCAGTGACTTGCCGACCGGACGGGTAATGGTTAAGGACGAAGATGTCTGCTTGCACTGTGGGCTCTGCGCTGAGCGCTGCCCGACATCTGCCTGGGACATGCAGCAATTTCTTTACCAAGTTACCAAGGCATCTCAGATATGAAAAGCATAGAGGCAGTTAACGAATTCGTTATTCGCTTTGCCAACGTCAATGGCACCGGTTCAGCCAGTGCCAACGCGATGTTTGCCAAGTCTATTTTTCGCATGGGTGTTCCAGTCAGCCCAAAGAATATTTTTCCCTCCAACATTCAAGGTCTTCCCACCTGGTATGAAGTGCGGGTCAGCGAGAAAAATTACCTGGGTCGTCGTGGCGGAGTCGATATTACTGTGGCGGTCAACCCCCAAAGCATGGCCCAGGACATGTCTGACTTAAACCCAGGCGGTTTTTTCATCTATGACAATACCAAAGCGCTGGATCTGCGCTTGCAGCGCGATGATATTAACCTGGTTGGCATCCCTCTGACGGATATTTGCCGCCGGGAATACACCCAGGCGCGCCAGCGTCAGCTGTTTAAAAACGTGATTTATGTCGGTGCGCTGGCGGCCTTACTGGATATTGATTTCTCGGTACTCAAGGATTTGGTCGGTGCACAATTTAAAGGCAAGGATAAGCTTGTTGCCTCAAATATTCATGCGCTTGAGCTGGGCTACCAGTACGCCCAGGAAAACTTCTCATGTCCACTGAGTATTCGTCTTGAACGCCGCGATTTAATCGGCGATAGAGTGATGCTGGAGGGCAACGACGCTCTGGCTCTGGGTGCCGTGTATGGCGGGGCTACTGTGGTGCCCTGGTATCCATTGACGCCCTCTACGTCGGTGATCGAGGGTTTTGAAAAATACGCCAATCGTTTGCGCATTGATCCGGGCAGTGGTGACCGTCGCTTTTGCGTCGCACAGGCTGAGGATGAGCTCGCCGCAATTGGTATGGTCATTGGTGCTTCGTGGAATGGTGCTCGAGCGTTTACAGCGACCTCCGGACCGGGCCTGTCCCTGATGGCAGAGTTCCTCGGTTTGGCCTACTTTGCCGAAGTGCCTGCGGTACTTTTTGATATTCAACGGGCTGGCCCCTCCACAGGTATGCCAACACGCACCCAGCAGTCCGATATATTTGCCGCTGCCTACGCCTCCCACGGTGATAGCAAACATGTATTGCTGATTCCCGCTGATCCGAAAGAATGTTTTGACATGTCTGCCGACAGTTTCGATTTGGCTGAACGTCTGCAAACCCCGGTGATCGTGATGAGTGATCTCGATCTGGGCATGAACGACAACTTGTGTGCCCCGCTGGAATGGGACGACAACCGCGAATATGACCGGGGTAAAGTACTGTCAGCGGAAGATCTCGACAATATGAGCGAACGCTACGGGCGCTACCTCGATGTCGATGGTGATGGCATTTGTTATCGCACGCTGCCCGGTACTCACCCTGATAAAGGGGCTTTTTTTACCCGTGGTACTTCACGCAATGAATATGCGGTGTACACCGAGTTTGGCGATGCCTATGTGAAAAACATGGAGCGGCTCAATGCTAAAATGGAAACTGCAAAAAGCTACGTTCCCGGTCCAGTAAGCTACCAAGCCGCGAAGAAAACCCGTGATGGAGTGATCTTTTACGGCTCCAGCACTGACGCTAGTCTCGAAGCACTGGACTTGTTAGCTGCACAGGACTTGCATCTCGATGCCCTGCGTTTGAGAGCGTTCCCGTTTAGCAAAGAGGTCACTGATTTTATTGACAGTCACGACAGGATTTTTGTCGTTGAGCAGAACCGTGACGGACAAATGCGTAAGCTACTGATTATTGAATGCGATCTCAATCCAAAAAAACTGCTTTCTGTCGTTCACTATGACGGTATGCCGATGACGGCCCTCGGTGTGTCTCGGCACATTGCTGAAATACTCGGCAAAAACAATGTTACGCCTCTGCGTAAGCGTAAAGCTGGAGCTAAAGCATGAGTTATATTCGCCCCTCATTCAGACACCCCAATGCTCAGGCGAATGCCAAGGGCTACACTCGAGAAGACTATGAAGGCGCTCTGTCAACGCTCTGTGCGGGTTGTGGCCATGATTCGGTGAGTAGTGCCATTATCCAATCGACGTTTGAATTGAGTATTGAGCCTCACCGAGTTGCTAAAATTTCCGGGATCGGCTGTTCTTCAAAAACGCCCACTTACTTTCTCGGCAAATCCCATGGCTTTAATTCGGTGCACGGGCGCATGCCCTCAGTAGCGACTGGCGCTAGTATGGCCAACCGCGATCTGCTCTATGTTGGCGTTTCCGGTGATGGCGATAGCGCCTCTATTGGCCTTGGTCAATTCGGTCACATTGCCCGCCGCAACCTGAATATGAGTTACATTGTTGAAAATAACGGTTGCTATGGATTGACCAAGGGGCAGGACTCGGCAACGACAGATATTGGCTCGAAGAGCAAAAAGGGTGAACCTAATCCTTATGAACCCATCGACCTCTGCGCCCTGGCTTTACAGCTTGGCGCGACGTTTGTCGCCCGCAGTTTTTCAGGCGACAAAGATCAGCTGGTGCCCTTAATCAAGGCAGCCATGTCTCATAATGGTTTTGCTTTTATCGATGTAATTTCACCCTGCGTGACCTTTAATAACACCGCGGCGTCGAGCAAGGGTTATGAGTTTGTGCGCGACCATATGCAAGCCACCGGTAAAATTGATTTTGTCCCGGTACGTTCGGAAATTACCGCAAATTACCCGGCTGGCTTTAGCGAGGAAATTACTTTGCACGACGGTTCGGTTATCCACCTCTACAAGGATGACAAGCTTGACTGCACTGACCGTAACAGCGCGATGAATGCTATTGCAGAATTTAAAGACAAAGGCCAGGTGTTGACCGGTCTGCTTTATGTTGATCCAGATAGCAGCGATTTTCACAAAACTCAACAGACAGTATCACAACCGCTTTGTAGTCTTAATGAGAATGATCTTTGCCCGGGCGCTAGGGCGTTGGGCGCGATCAATGCCAGTTTAAGATAAACCACAGGCCTCGTACTTTGACATCGATCAAGTCGATATCAAGCTGGTCAATACTAAGCTGATAGTTTTAAGTTGATCAGAGAGGTTCTTTTTCCGACTTGGTCGCCACAGCGCTTTCTGGCGATCAGGTCGTTTAAAATGTCTATCCGGGAATCCCGAGCAATACCAAGATACGACACTTGAAGGTATCTGCTAATTGTTGACAGCTATTTCCATCGTTACTACTCCTACTGGATACATCATCAGTATTCGTAGGGGTTGATGGGTGCAACAAAACTCTTTTCCAGCGTAGGTTCTTCCAGCTCTGTTGATGACAGGGCAGGGTATTAGCGATGCTATAAAAATGGGCTAGCAGAATTGTTCCGATCAGCTTGAATTGAAGACGGAAACAGTGGTATGCCGGCTGAAAAGAATATTGTAAATATCAAGAGTTTTTAACCGAAGAAAGTATCACCGCCCAGGTTCAATATTAATAGTGTTGCCGTCTAGATGTGTGTTATCCGTGATGGGTCGCTATGGTAACGCTTTATCAATACTCTCCCGTGAGAAGGGATGTTTTGTAGAGTGAATAGCACCTGCAACAAATGTTTAAGGGGAGGAATTTCCCTCTCCTCCCATACTCGGGTTTCCAACAATAATAAATAACAAGACAAATACTTGGGATTTGTTTCCGGTTATATGTAAATAAGATGACCTTGTCGTGGCAAATCGCTTGACAGCCCAGTTAGCAGAGCTTACCTTTCGCCAGTCGCAATAAGAATAACAATGAATTGTGGCGTGTATAAATAGAAATCATAAAAGGGGGTGTCACTTGAAGTATTCGAACTTCAATTCAGTACAATCAGTTAAGGGTTTTTCGGCCATTGCCAAAACGACTACCGCAGCAGCAGTTTTGCTTGCAAGTACTCAGGCACAGGCTTTTCGATTTGAGGTCGGTGAATGGGAAGGGTATGCCGATACTGTGTTTACAGCCAGTGCAGCAATGAGAGTGGAGAATGCCGCACACTACGGTACTGCAGACCCAACGGGCAATCATAATCTGTTTCGTGACGCAGGGGATGTGTACTCGACGCCACTATCGTTGTTAACAGATTTTGGTATGAGTAAAGACGGCTTTGGTTTTTTAACCCGTTTTAGCTACACCTATGATTACACCATTATGAATAAGGATTGTACCAACTGTGAACGGCCCAATGTTTGGCCCTATCCCGCTGGTGGTGATGGAGCGCCAAACACCTCGGTATTTCATGGGGCAGGTGATCCAAGAGTGACGATTGCTCCAGAAGGGGTTGATGGTATTGCAGACGATGCGCAAAATCTGGCGGGGAATAAATTCACCCTTTACGATGCTTTTGTTTTTGGCAGCTGGGATATTTTTGGTGGACACCCACTGAATGTGCGCATTGGTAAGCAGGTGATTAGCTGGGGTGAAAGTAATATTCAAGGTGGTGGTATCAGTCAGATGATGAACCCCACGGATTTATCAAAGGCAACAACACCAGGCACAGATGTTAAAGAAACGCTCATACCGCAGGAGTCTATCTACTTTAACTTTGGCTTTAATGACGATATCAGCCTGGAGGCTTATTACACCTGGAACTGGCGCAACTCAACCTTTATTGCTGCGGGTACCTATTTTAGCCCCTTCGATTTTCTGGGTACGGGCTATAACCCCGATCTTTTTGTCCGTGGTGTTGAAAAAGCGGGTGAGCAGGAGCCCAGTGGCGGTATGTATGGTATTAATATGCACTTCGTTATTCCTTCATGGAATTTTGCAGACCTGGGTATCTACTACGTTCGCTCCCACGCATTTAATCCCTATATTGGTTTAGACCCGGATTATGTTACCCATCCGGATCCCGCAAACCCAGGCTTTGACACGTTGGCGGGGTATCAGTGGATTTATGAGGAAGATCAAGACACCTACGCTATCTCCTTGAACGGTGAGGGCCCGTTTGATTCTTCATTTGCGTTAGAGTTGAATTTCAAACCTGATTTTTATGACACGCGTGACGGGAGGAATCTCTACGGTATTAGTGGTATCTCTGTGCCATATGCACCGATAGCCGGTGTGCAGGTAGGTGAGGCCTTTGGGTTTAGCACTCCCGAGGGAACCGTTGGGCGTTTTGGTGATATCGTTGATGAGTACGGTGTGATTCCGGGCAGTGAATCGGGTATTGCTGATGTATGGACACTGCTCTACAACTTTACCCGCTCGGTGGGCACTGACTTTCTTGGGGCGGATAAATTAAGCACAATTTTTGATGTCTCCTTGGTGTGGATCGATGGCCTGTCATCTGGTGACAATATGGACAGGATTAATGATTCAACAGAATCACCAACTGGTCAAAGCCCCTCTGTGGTAGACCCCGGCAGGTTTGACGGTGTGGATAATCTCGACCGCCCAATTACCGATTTCTCCTGGGGTTATACCGCTGTTCTCGCACTGGAATATAATGATGTGTTTGCTAATGTTAATGTTAGCCCAACAGTCATTTTTGTTCACAATGTAGAGGGCTATACCCCTTTCAACGCTGGGGCGATGGTAGAAAACCAGCGCACAATAGTCTCTAAGGTTAGCTTTAGCTACTTGTCCAGCACGACTCTGGACCTTCAGTATGTAACATGGTTGGGTACTGCAGGAACCAATCAGGGCCGAGATAATGTCTCAATTGTTTTCAAACGTAGCTTCTAATAGTTCTGGATTTCGGTGAGGGTTTCACTGGAGTCCGGTCGATAGAGGCCCGTTAAAGAACAAGTACATAAAAATAATATGAGGTAGGAAGTAACGATGTATAACAATAATCAAATACAGAAAAAGAGCAGACTAAAAGAGCTTGTCACGGTGGGTGCTTTTGCCCTCTGTGCAAGTTCCTCATTGACTTTTGCTAAAGTGGGTCCTGATGAAATTGCCAAATTGGGTTTTGAGGGCACCGAACTGACGCCCGTTGGTGCTGTGCGCGCTGGCAATGCCGAAGGGACGATCCCGGCATGGAAAAATGAGCGTTTGCAGCCCCCTGCTGGTTTTGAGCCGGGCACCTATCACCCTGACCCCTTTCCTGATGATAAAGTGTTGTTTAAAATCACTGCTCAAAATTATAAGGACTATGCCGATAAGTTGAGCGATGGCCAAAAGGCGATGTTCGAAACCTATCCAGACTGGTATATGAATGTCTACGAAACCCGGCGTACAGCGGTTTATGATCCTTATATTTACGAGGCGGCCATTAATAATGCAGGGACTGCTGAAATTGTGTTGGCGCCCGATAGAGGTCAGGGTATTGTCGGTTTTAAAAATGCTTATCATTCCTGGGCCTTTCCTATACCCAAAAATGGCAATGAGCTGTTGATTAATCAGGCAACTCGCCCCCTTAATGTCTGGGTTGATAGTATGGAGCTAACCTTGGCCATTGCCTCAACAGGTAAATATACAGTTAATCAACTCTCTATCCAGCAGCACTATAAATACAGTGATCCTGAGATTGAAAACTTTGATCCCGAAACAGACCATCTTCATTACTATCAGACTTTGCTGGCTCCGGCCAAGGTTGCAGGCCAGGTGGTACTGGCGAAGGATCCTGTCTCCTTCACTAAAAAGTTTCGTGGGGCTTGGGCTTACAGCCCGGGTCAGCGTCGCGTCAAGAGAGCGCCGCAGATTGTCTATGATAACCCCCTAACAGCGAGTGATGGTCTGGCAACCACGGATCAAAAGTGGGGTTACAATGGGCCAAATGACAGGTTTAACTGGAAAAGTCTTGGTAAGAAAGAGATGTATGTCCCTTACAATGCCTACAGGCTTCATTCTGCAGATGCTACTCCAGAAAACATCATTACTAATGAAGGGCGTTTGAACCAGGATTACGCCCGATATGAGTTACACCGTGTATGGGTTCTTGAGGGAACGCTGAAGGAAGGTACTAGCCACGATTACGCAAAAAGAGTGTTCTATCTCGATGAAGATTCCTATTTCATTATGATTTCTGATAGTTTCGATCGTCGCGGTGAGATTTGGCGCTATTGGGAAGATCACGATGTCATGTACTACGATATTGGCTTTATGGCTCCCGCAGCAGAGTTTCAATATGATATGCAAGCAGGTCGTATGCTAGCCTTGCTTTATGATAAAGAGAATCCACCGGATTTTACAGGCCGTTGGGAAGATAAGTACTTTACGCCTGCTTCGATAAGACGCCAGGGTGTAAGATAACTTTGATGTAGATGAGTGAAAATGGCAGGTGGATAACACCTGCCATTTTTTTTGCATGAAATTTACCGTTACCTGGGCAGGGTGAGGCGGGTTTCGAATATGCTATTCCATATACAGGAGGATTTTAATAGAAAATAAATAGAGTTTATGAGGGCAATAAATTACACTATGTAAATCAGTTGTCATTTGAAAGCTTGAAGAAATAGTGAGGATCAGGGACTACTGCTACTGCAAGTTTTTGGACACTGAATATAAGAAGATTGGTCAGGATTAAAAGAGGTGGAGAGCTTGAAATATTTCCAGTTTAAAGGGAAGAGTGTTGGGTCTAAGCGACCTGGTGTAGGCGTGTTGAGTCGCGTTTTCATTGGTACAGCGCTACTATCTGTCGCCAGCTTTTCTATGTCGGAACAGACATTACAGACACCGGTAATGAAGTCGGACATGGTTGATCAGATACTATTGACCGACTCAGTTCACAGGGGTGAGCGCTTTCTTGCGCCGGGACTCTATGGGAACATTATCTATTCTGGCGACGGGATGAGTTGGCAGCAGTCGAATTCGCCGACACAAGCGTTGTTAACAAATATCTTTTTTATCGATGATAAAGAAGGCTGGGTTGGTGGCCACGATACTTTGATTCTTCACACCACAGATGGCGGTGAAAATTGGGATATTCAATACGAAGACCCCATTACAGATGGCGATATCCCAAAACCGGTACTCGATATCGTCTTTAAAGATAAGAATAACGGTTATGCCATTGGTGCCTACGGCTTGATGCTAACGACAACTGACGGTGGTGATAACTGGGAAAGAGTCGATACCTCGGGAGCTCTTTATGACTTGCTAGAGAGTAAGGATATGGAGCCAGAACCCAATTTTAACAGCATGATTCTCTATAGAGATAAACTGCTTATCGTAGGGGAACTCGGTACTATTCTTGTTTTTGATGATGCTGCTGAGGGTGTAGATCGCTGGCAGGTCATTGAGTCCCCTTATACTGGCTCTTTCTTTGGTGTCAAAGAGTTGAGCACGGGCGAACTCTTTATCTACGGTTTGCGAGGTAATTTGTATCGTTCTTCGGACGGTGCGCAAAGCTGGGATAAAATTGAAACAGGTACCATCGCTAATATTTTTGATTGCGTTGAAACTGCAGATGGAACATTAATTTTTGCAGGCGCGAGCGGTACAATATTGCGAATGAATAAGAGGGCGATGGCTGCTGAAAAAATGCCTTACCCTCACTTTGATTCACTGATGTCGATACAAATTATAAGAGACAGTGAGTTGTTGTTGTTTGGTAGTGATGGTGTAAAGACGATCTCTCTTCGTTAGTACGTTATTCATTCTTTTCTTAATGACTTTATTCGAGTGGATGAGAATTACTGAATCTTTTTTTCAGTAAGGCTGGCTATTTCTCCACAGTACAGAAAATAGGGTAGTAGTAATGCTAAAAACTAAAATTACAGCTTGGGTTCAGGACAAACTTTTTTCACATCGGATCTTGATTCTATCGGCATTTTGTTTAGTGACCCTGTTTATGGGGTATCACGCATCGTCACTGAGGATGGAAGCAGGGTTTGAAAAATTACTGCCTTTAAAACACGGATATTTAGAAACGCTTATAAAATACAGAGAGGAGTTTGGTAGTGGTAACCAGCTGATTGTAGCCCTCACTCAGGATGAAGGTGATATTTTTAATGCTGAGTTTTTTGAGGCATTAAAGGCTGCGAATGAAGAAGTTTTCTTTTTACCGGGTGCAGCACGACACACGGTGACTTCTATATTAACCCCCAATGTGCGCTACATTGAATTAGTTGAAGATGGCTTTTCCGGTGGTAATGTTGTGCCCGCTGAGTTTAGGCCAACTGATGAATGGTGGCCAATACTACGCAATAATATTATTAAATCAGGCAGGCTTGGCAATCTGGTTGCCAACGATTTTTCAAGTGCTTTGATTCGCGTTGAATTACTCGATATGGACCCCTCAACTCGAGAACCGCTGGATTATCAACAGGTCTCCCGAGATCTTGAGGAGAAGATTCGTAGCAAGATTGAAACTGATAACATTAGTGTGCGAATAATTGGCTTTGCAAAGTCTACGGGCGATATTGCCGATGGTGCTCGTGTTGTTATGTTGTTCTTTGGTGCAACTTTTATTTTCACGGGTTTGTTTCTATATGTTTATACCGGTTCAATTAAGGCCACCGTCTTACCTTTATTAAGCGGCCTGGTTGCTGTCGTCTGGCAAATGGGTTTATTGCCGTTGATGGGCTTTAGTCTTGACCCCATGAGTATTTTGGTACCCTTCCTGGTATTTTCAATTGCTGTTAGCCACGGTATTCAGAAAATTAATGCCTGGCTTTGGCAGACCATGTACGGCGGTGCCGAAGATGACTGGGGCAATCCAGTTGACCCTCTGCCCGAAAAAGCCGTGGGTGTTAGTGGCATGACGGCTGCCCAGCGGGCTTTCCATGCGCTCTTTATACCGGGCATTATCGCCCTGATTAGTGACACAGTTGGTTTCTTAACGGTACTCTTAATCGATATTGGCATTATTCAGGAGATGGCTATTGCGGCTACTCTGGGTGTTGCATCGATTATCTTTACCAACATGGTGTTGCTGCCGATCCTACTGTCTTACATCAATCCCAGTAAGCTTGAAAAATTGCGCGCCAAGCACGAACGCGGTGAAATTCGACGCGACAAGTGGTGGCGGGTGCTGGCTAAGCTAACTCATACTAAACCTTCAATTGTCGTTCTCGTGTTATGTGCCATCTTGACGGTTTGGGGCGGCATCGCTAATAACGATTTAAAGATTGGTGATTCTCAAACGGGGATACCTGAGTTACGGGAGGATGCTCGCTACAATGTTGATAGTCGTATTATCACTGAACGTTTCTCCGTAGGTGTCGATAAACTCAGTTTGGTGATCGAATCGCAAGATAATGCCTGTGTTGACTTCGATGTGATGAATGAGATTGATCGCTTTGCCTGGCATGTGCGCAACCTGCCGGGAGTTAAGTCGGTGAGGTCTTTAGTCGACAATATGAAAGTGATTCTAACCGCTAATAATGAAGGCAGCCCCCGCTGGTTTGCCTTGTCTCGTAATTCGAGCACGATGTCGTCCTCTCTTTATCATATGGGCGCAGGCGGTGATGAGTTTATGGATGCGGCCTGTAAAGCTATGCCGATTAATATTTTTACCGAAGATCACAAGGCCGAAACTATTAACACGATCATCAAAGGCATTGCCGCTTTTGAGTCGACTTTGCCAATAGAAAAGTTTAACCCACTCTTGGCTACCGGTAATGTGGGAATTATTGCAGCGACCAATGACGCCGTCGAAGACGCTCAATTACCCATTATGTTTTGGGAATACTCGGCCATTATTGCCCTGGCACTTATTACCTTTCGATCGATTGGCGGTATGCTCTGTATTGTTCTACCGTTGACCATGGTATCGATACTTTGTTATGCGCTAATGGCTATTCTGGGTATCGGTCTCAAAGTGAACACCCTGCCTGTTGTCGCACTGGGCGTGGGTGTTGGCGTTGACTATGCGGTGTATATCTACAGTAAGCTGGGGCACTATATTGAGGAGGGCGAATCTATTGAGGACGCTTTCATACACGCAATGCATACAACCGGGCGCCCAGTTATTTTCACCGGCGTGGTTCTCGGAGTGGGTGTGTGTACGTGGATATTCGCCCCCCTTAAGTTCCAGGCGGATATGGGTATTATGTTGACCTTTATGTTTGTGGTGAATATGTTGGCTGCAATTATTGTGATGCCCGCACTGGCCCGCTGGTTGCTAGTTCCTAAATATAAAGCGGCTCAGGCTGCTTTAGGTAAAAACGATGGGCTTCCAAGCCATTAAAAACCAGGTGTGAATAAAAAAGCCCGCGTAATAGCGGGCTTTTTTATGGGTTTTAACAGGGTTCTTGGTGTAGCAGGCGGCAAATCGTGTAAGTATGCGTCGCGTAGTGATAATGCACGGGTGTCGTAATATTGAAATATAAGGAAGGTATTAGTAAAGAAAGATGGCGCCCCCGGAGAGATTCGAACTCCCGACCAATCGGTTCGAAGCCGATTACTCTATCCAGCTGAGCTACGGAGGCGTAGTTGGATCTAAACCCGCCAATCGGCGGGCCGCTATTGTGCCAGCTTTGGCAGGTAAAAATCTATCGGATTTTACCGCATGTTGAAAAATCCTGGTTATTATTGGAATCTGGCCTGTATGTCGCGTTGGCGACCGTTGGCCTGATATTCCAATTCATTGCCGGCGCTGGTAAAAATTGCCGCCTATTGGGTAGTATCTTCTGGGTAGTATCTTCAACAAAACGTTAAAACTTGCGACCTCAGAAACATTTATGATCAGCATAAATTTATGGCTAGTTAGCCGGGCGCGGGCGTTGAGCGATAATGGTACTCGATAACACCGTTGCTCTCAGTCGCAGCTAGATGACCTTCATCTTCCAGAATGTCGCAATGACCGATAATTTCTGACATCACCGGTACGATTTGTTCTTTCCAGGCTTTAGGGAACAGTTCTTTGCCAACCTCCATGGGTGTCATTGGGCCACCCGCTTCGAGAATGCGACTGATTTTTAGCAGGCGTCTATCCGTTGATAAACCATAGGATTTAATCAGCTCCCGGTGATCTGTGATCGGTGCGCCGTGGGAAGGATAAGTGACTCGAGCTGGATAAGGTGCCACTTTGGCTAAGGAGTTTTGATATTCGCTGAGTACCCGGGGCCGTGCTTCGCCTGTCTTGCGGGGTATTTGAGTCAGGCAGACGGGCGTGATATCAGGTAGCAGATGGTCGCCTGAAAAGAACACTTTTATGTCCTCCTGCCAGTAAACCACTTCGTCGGGGCAGTGCCCCGGAGTGTGTATGGTTTTCAAATCAAAGCCAGCAATGGAAACGACCTCGTTATCTTTGAGGAGGTGATCCGGCTCCATGGGGTGGTATAAGTCGGCAATTTTTGCCCGGCGCGAAATGGCCTTGTCAGCCAGTGCCCGGTCAACACCCCAGAGTGCATAGTAATACAGCTCTAATTCCTTGCGCTCTGGCGGTGGACGCATACGCTCGTTCGTGAGCCAGAGGTTTTCGTGTGCCCAAAGCTGGCAGTTGGATAATTCATGTATGCGCTGGGCTTGCCCGTAGTGATCAGTATGGCCGTGGGTAAGGAGAATCTTGTCAATATCCTCAACCCGCAAACCTAACTCTGTGAGACCATCATTGAGAGCCTGCCAGGCTTCGTCCGAACAAATACCGGTATCGATAAGAATTAACTCACCCCCAGGCTGTTCGGGGAAAATAAGATAGCTGTTAATGTCACCTAAACCGGGATAGCCGGTAGGGGTAGGGATGCGACCAATTCTGCTGGAACTCTCTTCTTCGCTAAAGCGTTTAACGCCAACGTCTTCTTTACTCATTGTTTGTTTTAGCGGCCTACAGGGCCGCTACCCATTATTGTCAGCCAGCAATCATGACCAAAAGTGACGCAAATGGGAAGCAATACAAGACTCTGCAGCCGGTATGGCGAGATTGGTTATGGCTAATGCCTAGATCAATGAGCGCTGGCCGCCATCGATAACCAGGGTTTCACCGGTTACAAAACCGGCTTTTGAGGTGGATAAGAAAGCAATCAACTGGGCTATTTCCTCCGCTTCACCAAAACGTTTCATAGGAATGCGTGATACCACCAGTTTTTCTACCTCAGTGCCGCCAAAGTTGTCGCCCACCATATCGGTTTTAACAAAGCCCGGAGCCACACACATAACCCGTATTTGGTCTCTCGCCCACTCTCGAGCCAGGGCGCGGGTTAAACCTTCAATGCCAGCTTTTGAACTGCAATAGGGCGAGTTGTTAGCAACGCCGGTGGAGCCATAGGTCGAGCCAACATTAATCATCACGCCGCCGCCCCGGGCTTTCATCACGGGTTGAACGGCACGCGCAAGGATCCAGGGGGCTACCAGGTTTATGTTGAGTACTTCGCGAAAGCGCTCGGGGGAAATGTCTTTTGCTGCTGAACCTTCAGTAATGCCGGCATTGTTAACCAGCACATCAATACCTCCATACCGCGTGCTGACGTCATCGACCAGTTGTTGAAGGTCTTCATCGTTGCTGACATCACCGGTGTGTACACTGGCTTTGCCACCGGCGCTTTCAATTAACGACACAGTCTCTTCGAGTTTGGTTTTGTCACGGGCAAAACAAGCAACGTTATAGTCGTATTCCGCCAGGGCAAGGGCGATGGCGCGACCGATGCCTCGACTGGCTCCGGTGACCAGTGCAACTTTTTTCATAGTGATTTTTCCTTACAGTCAATGGGTGTGAAAATTAAGGGTGGCTGTCGGGGAGCGGTTCGTTAATTAACACGCCTTGTGTCGTTAAAGCCTGGATTTTTCCGCTGTCCATGCCCAGCAATTGGGTGAGTACTTCTGCGTTGTGCTCGCCAAGGTAGGGGGCGTCGAGTTTCAGATCATTGTCAAAGGCGGAAAAGCGCAGTGGCATGCCGGGCATGTCAAAACGACCGGCCCCTCTATCAGTGACAGTTCGAACCGTGCCTCGCGCTTGCATATGTGGATGTTCCATCACTTCTTTGATGGAGAGAATGGGCGCCACCGGGATATGTTTTTCCCCGAGCATTTTAATCGTGGCCGCGTCACTTTCCTGAGCCTGTAGCCACTGTTCAATAATCGGTGTGAGTTGTTTCTGGTTTTGTGCACGGGCGGCATCATCAACAAAGCGAGGGTCGTCAACCAACTCGGGCATACCGATGACCTCACAGAAATCGGGCCAGCGTCGTAAAATGGCAATTAATATGATGTAACCCTCTTTGCTTTTATAGACCCCAAGGGGCCCCACGGCACTGTGGTGGCGACCGGGTTTGGGCGTATAAGCTCCTTTGCTGGCGCTTACTGTACCTACATTCATTTCGTGGCAGTGGAAGTAGCAGTCGAGCAGAGAAATGTCGAGAAACTGACCAGTGCCGCCCGTCGCTCGATGGTAGAGGGCACCATTAATAGCCGCCAGCGCGTGGGCGCCGGTCATGGTGTCTCCCAGTGCGGCAAGGGGAATATAAGGGCCATTTTCTTCATCGCCTATCATGCCGGTAATACCGGCATAGGCCTGGCCGATAAAATCGTAACCGGGTAGGGTGGCCAGTGGCCCCGTCTGTCCAAAGGTGGAAACGGAGCACATAATGCACTCGGGGTTGAGTTGTTGTACTTTTTCCCAGCTTAAGCCCAGCCGGGCAATGGCACCCGGGGCAAAATTCTCGAGCACAATATCGGCCTGTTTTACCAGGCCGTAGACTATCTCGCGGCCCGCGTCTGTTTTCATATCGACGCAGACGCTCTTCTTCCCCCGGTTTTGTTGGATAAAGTAAATACTGCGGTCATTGATTTTTAAACCAACCTGACGAATTTGCTCACCGAAGGGTGCCAGCTCAAGCTTGATAATTTCAGCGCCCATCTCGGCCATCATGCGACTGGCACTGGGGCCGGCGACATGTTGGGAAAAATCGAGTACGCGAATGCCATCGAGAATATGTTGCTTTTGCATGAGTGTGATTTGCCTTTTATATTTTTATGGGCTTCGTTTTTTTGTTGGTTAGTCCTTTAGAATAACGTGATCATAAAGTCTTCAGTGCTACGGTGCCAGCTTCATTTGGGGCAGTACTAGCCTGGTGAGGGCTAAAAAATTAAGCGTTATTTGTCAGCAAAAAGGGTATGACATGTTATGCAATGCCGTCGCTAGTTAAGCACTAAAAAAATCAATCACTAAAAAGGTAAATTATAAAATGGGAAATTTATTACAGGGGCAAGTGGCCATCGTAACGGGAGCAGGCCGCGGTATGGGTCGTACGCACGCACTGGCGCTAGCGGCGGAAGGCGCAAAAGTGGTGGTAAACGACCTTGGTGGTTCCGTGCTCGGGGCCGGTGATGACGCCAGCCCAGCGGATGACGTGGTCAATGAAATCATCGCCGCCGGTGGTGAGGCGGTTGCCAACTACGGCAATGTCACCAGCGTCGCCGATGGAGCAGGTATGGTACAGCAAGCACTGGATGCTTTTGGTCGACTCGACATCGTTGTCAACAATGCCGGCAATATCCGCAATCAACTGTTTGTGAAAATGAGCGAGGAAGAGTGGGACAGCGTTATCGCCGTACATCTCAAAGGTTTGTTTGCTGTGACCAGACAAGCGGCGGACATTTTTCGTAAGCAGGGCAGTGGTCGCATTGTAAATACCGCATCTGAAGCTGGTTTGGGTGGTTATGCAGCCTCTAATTATGCGGCTGCGAAAGAAGGCATTGTCGGCTTCTCGCGCACCTTGGCCTTGGAATTAGGGCCTTATAACGTCACCACTAATGCCATTCGCCCACGCGCGGGTACGCGTATGGCCGGCGCTGTCGATATGAAAAAAGCCTTGGAAATGGCCCGTGCTGGCAAACTACCTCTGCCTGAATTTATGTTTGAAATTGAGGAAATGACCGAAGATTCTGACACTTTTGCTCCTGAGCAAGTTTCTCAGTTGGTGGTCTTCCTCTGTACCGATGCAGCTTCGCATATCAATGGTCGCGACTTTATTGTCGGCGGTGGCGAAATCACCCTCGTCTCTCTGCCCACCAAAGAGCGTAGTATTTTCAGTGACACCCGCTGGACACAGGAGCAGTTGCAGGCGTTGATGCCAAAGACCTTGGCTAAGGGGCTAAAAAACCCTGCGACACCGCGCACATAGCACACGTAGATAACAATAAAGCTAACGACCGACTCGTTTAGTGATATCGAGTCCGTTCTCCCAGTTGTTTCAGTACATTGAGTGCGGGGTGAACGGTCTCGATTTCCTTTGCAGGTAACCCTGGGCCGGGTGGTGAAAGCTGACCGTAATGCGTTAATTGCAGGGGTGAAAGCTGGCCGATAACATCCCTTAGCTCTGACAGCTTGATGCCCGAGCGAACCAGATAACAGATATAACTTTGATGCAGACAAGCACAGTCGATGTTGGATGGGGCTTCGAGGCCGGCATCAATAGCGGCACAGTTAAGCATGGCGTTAAAACTGACCGTTTGGGCCTGTTCCGTACTGGTCATCCACTGAGGCACCCCCTGCGTTTTTTCCAGCAACTGCTGTAAAACGGAATTCAGAGTTAACATTCTAGGATGAGATGTCTTGAGTACTATATGTTGCTCGCTGGTTTGACCAGTGCGTGCAAAGCTCTCTGCCGATAATGTGGTGAGTTCATCAGGTCTCACGCCGGATAATAACAGGGCAATAAGTTGTTGTGTGGGCAGGTCGGCGGCTGAAAGCAGATCTTGTAGTGCCGTTTCGTCGAGTTCTCGTAAGGCCGTCGAGGTCTTGTTGGGAAGGTACCCCGGTGACTCTCTTGTTTCGTCAGCCAGCTGGTTCCCTGTCCGGTTTTGATTTGTAACAGCGTTTGTCTCTGTCGTCATCCGAGGATCGAGAACAGTGACGTAGTGGGGCGCAGGTGGATAATGATCACTTTGTGATTGCGAGCGGCGGAGAAACTCGTATAGCCAAATAGCGAGAAAACCGAGTAACAGGGAGCCCCCGACAATATAAGCGGCATCACGCCAGTAATAGGGACGAATGGGTTTACTGGAAAGATAGGCTGGCTCAATGACATCAATTTGTGGATATTGCTGTTGTTGTTCAACGCGCAGTTCGGTGATCTGCTGCTGTACGAAGCGCTTGTGTTCCTCTAGCTGAATTAACTCCTCTTTCTTCGCTTCATGTCGAGAAAAACTGTTGCTGAACGCCAGCGCAGTTTGCTTGTAGTCGTCAAGCTGACGCTGCAGAGCGATTTCAGCATTTTTGGCGGCTTGATAGTTGCGGGAAGCGCTTGTCAGTACGAGCGATTTCCCGGCAGCTTCCTTTTGTGCAATTTGTTTTTCTACAGCGGCTAATTGTTCGGGAACCGCCTTCATTTCCGGATGCAATGCCATGTAGTCTCGGGTGTACTTATTGTCGAGCTCGGTGAGCTTATCGCGCAGGTTTTGCTGGCGTCGCTGCAAGTCTGAGAAGGCTCGCTCATCGCTGGGGGGTACCAGCGTTTTGCCCTGCGCAGCCGCAGCCTGCAGGGCATCGAGTTCAGCTTTGCTGGTGATACGTTTTTCAAGCGCGGTATTGAGTGCTTCCGTCAGACCGTTGAGCTTGGCGTAGACTTCATTTTCATTTCTGCCTAGCGATAGAATATTGTTATTTGCACGAAAGATTTCGAGCTCTTCACGTTTGATAGCGACCTCTTTTTCTAGACTACGCTGCTGTTCCAATAGCGCACTGCTTGTCTCGTTGACCGCTGCGGCGATGGCTTCACTACGAGACTGCGCATAGGTAGCGACGAGCGTGTTGAGCAAGACAGGGAGGATGTCTGCGTTGCCTCCTTCGGCGCTGACCTCGACCAAATTGGTTGCCTCGTGGGGTACGACATTGAGCATTTGTTGGAACTGAGCGCTATCGGGTAACTGCTCCTGAGAGTAACCTTCAAACTGGAGTCGTTTTAATGTGGCATCAATCGTTGTTTTGGCTCTGAGCAGATTCTTTTGTATCAGCGCGTGCTGCAGACTAGGGTCATCTACTTCAGCGCCAACCCGGTCGGGTGTTACGGTGAGTAATACGGCGGAGCTACTGAAAACGGCGGGTCGACTGAAATCGAAAATCAGCCCGAGTGTGGTACATAGGAGGAAGGTTGCAAAAAAAATTCGAAAGCGTTGAGAGTGATACCAGGGCGCTCTTTGTTTAAATGAAGGAGAGTGGGTCGTTGCGCCAAAGACCGGGGTTTGATACCCGTCGGGATAAGCCCCTGCTGGTTCCACCAGTGGTAATTTGTTGTTAGCCACTTTGCCCTCCCTGATGCCTTGCCTGTCATTGATGTCTATTGTGTTTGTGGTATTTATTTCAGTAAAGCCCGCAATTGGGTTTTAAGAATTTTCCCGTAATTGTTCTTCGGCAGTTGTTTGACAAAATGGTAACTTTTGGGGCGCTTAAAGCGAGCCATATTGTCAATGCAGAAGGCGTCAAGTTGCGTGCTGTCGAGAGTTGCCGTTTCCCGTTGCACGACAAAGGCGATAACTTCTTCGCCCCACTCGGGGTGGGCTTTGCCAATCACTGAAACTTCGACAATATCGGGGTGTTCGAGAAGTATCTCCTCGACCTCTCGGGGGTAGATATTAGTACCGCCGCTAATAATTAAATCTTTGGAACGATCTTTCAGCGTTAAATAACCCTGCGCATTGAGTACGCCCATGTCGCCGGTATAAAGCCAGCCATCAACGATGGTTTTTGCCGTTGCCTCGGGGTTTTGCCAGTAGCCGCGCATGACCGTGTCACCGCTAACCAGTATTTCGCCGATCTCGCCATCGGGCAAGCTAAGGCCCTCGGCATCGGCAATGCGAATTTCAACGGGTACTTGAGCACAGCCTACTGAAGCCAGGAGCTCATCGAGGGGCAGGTCATCGCGCCCGAGATGATCGGCCCGGTTCAGGCAGGTGATGGTCATAGGTGTTTCACCCTGGCCATAGATCTGAGCAAACTTATTGCCAAAGCGCGCCATAGCAGCTTTTAAGTCGGCGACATACATGGGGCCACCACCGTAGATCATCACTTTTAAATTATCGGTGTTTTCGTCGTCTGCCGCAGGGGTTTCGACCATCCGTTTTATCATGGTGGGTGCGGCAAACATCGATACTTGCGGGTAGTGACCAATGAGCTGGAATATTTCCTCCGGTTCAAAACTGCCACTTTGAGCCACCACCTGATGGGCACCAGCGGCAATAGTGGGGAAGGCGTAAAGGCCGGAGCCGTGAGACATGGGGGCGGCGTGTAGCAGCGTGGCGCCAGGTTCTATAGTGTCGACACTAGCGAAGTAACTTTGCGTCATCGCCATTAAATTGCGGTGGCTGAGCATCGCGCCTTTTGGCTGGCCGGTGGTGCCACTGGTGTAGAACAGCCAGGCGATGGCATCGGGTTCACAGCGCTGCATGGTTAGCGGTGGTGAATTATAGGCCTCCTGAAAAGTCGCCGAATTAACGCTGATAGAGGATTTTAGCGTATCGATGGTACTGGTTAACTCGCCGACAGTATCGTTGAAATCATCGCTAATAAAGACGTGGCTGGCAGCACTGTTTTCGAGAATATAGGCAAATTCTCTGCGGTGAAGCTTGGCGTTGACGGGCACAGCGGTTAGCCCAGCGTGCAAGACGCCAAAGAGTATCTCGATGTATTCGGGGGCGTTTTTCATCACCAGTGCGATGCGCTCGCCGGGTTGGCAGTTCAGCTCGTTTTTTAAATAGCCGGCAATGGCGGCAGCGCGTTGAGCGAGGGTCGCGTAGTTGCAGTGTAGCTCTAGTCCTCTGGAGAGGGCGCTGTGGTCAGGATAACGGCGCGCAGATTTTTCAAGTAAGGAGGCAATGTTCATGGGTTAAATTCGCTCAGTCAATAGCAACAGATAAAGTGGTTGCGCCAATAACATGACATCTTCAGGCGGGTTTTATTCTTTTACCCGCGTATCAATAAATGAATAGCCTTCGATTAGCTCAGACGTTTTATCATCGGTCGTTATTTCAGTAAATTTTATTTTGTCCTTGCCAATAAATTCGAATGAATATTTATCGGCCTTGTCGTGCTTGCCATTTTGTTTTTCGTAAAAATAGCGGCCTTCAAGCCACCAGGTGCCTTTGTTAATTTCTGTGCTGCTCAGTACACCGTATTGATAGACTTCATAAACGAGCTCAAACGTGCCATCTGAGGTTCTTGTTTGCACCCAACTATCCCTGCGGGTTTTGTTTTTATGAATATACTCACCAGACCATGCACCGACAAATTTTTCCGGGTGAGTGTTGCCATCTTCTGCGCTGCTATTGACGCAGAGGCAGCTGAGCAAAATCAATGTAAAAAGAGCGCGTAATCGCATGGCCAAAATCCTTTCAAGGTGGGGTTTGTCGATTAGTCAGAGTGGTGTTGCCGTTCGGGATTTTCGCCCGACTGACTATTGGGCGTCAAAAGACTGCCCGCTAATACCCTGGCTATCTGGTCCCAGCAGATAGAGGTAGGCGGGCATTATATCTTCTGGGCTAAGCAGAGTGCCGGGGTCTTCTGCCGGGTAGGCGACCGCACGCATCGGCGTGCGGGTAGCGCCGGGATTAAGGCAGTTGACGCGAATATGACTGACTTCTTCCAGCTCGCCAGCAAGTACTTGAGCGAGCCCTTCGGTGGCAAACTTCGATACTGCGTAAGCACCCCAGAAAGGGCGACCTTTACGTCCGACGCCGGACGAGGTGAAAACAATAGCCGCATCGTCTGTCGTTTTCATTATCGGCAGCAGGGCTTTGGTGAGCAGGAACTGAGCGTTGAGGTTGACCTGCATAACCTGCTGCCAAATTTGTGCCTGGTAATTGGCGATCGTGGTGCGCTGCCCAAGTAGCCCTGCGTTGTGGAGCAGGCCGTGCAAAGCGCCGAACTCTTGTTCAACAGTGTTGGCCAGCGTTTGGTAATCCTGCTCAGTGGCACCTTCCAGGCAGAGGGGATAAATAGCTGGAGTAGGTGAGCCCGCGTTTTCTATTTCATCGTAAACTGCCTCGAGCTTTTCGACTGTGCGCCCGAGCAAAATTACTGTAGCCCCGTGACTCGCGAAACTGATGGCCGCCGCACGACCAATGCCGCTGCCTGCCCCGGTAACGAGAATGATTCTGCCCTGTAGGCATTTTTCCGGTGGATGATAGGCTTTAGGTACTTGAAGGCTCATGGTGTGGGTCTTTTATTGAGTGGACTGATGTGTTGGATGGGTGCAATTTCTCGTGAGTACTAGGCGAATATTAAGTCGAAGAGCTGTCTTGAATCATCGACCAGATAGTCAGCCGCCCAGTCCTGTGGGCGCTCATCTGTGTCAATATAACCAAAGGCAGCAGCGATAGTTGCCGTGCCCGCGTTGCGGCCGGATTCGATGTCGCGTAGGTGGTCGCCGATAAAGACGCTATCGCAGGTCGCGACACCGAGTTGCTTGCAAGCCAATAGCACTGGCTCAGGGTGGGGTTTGTTGTGTGTGACATCATCGGGGCATACCACAGACTGAGGCGCTGGTTGCAGGTCGAGACGTTCAAGTATTGCCTGGGTAAAACGCCGCGGCTTATTGGTCACGATACCCCAGGGAATGTTGCGCTGGCCCAAGGCTTCGAGCAAGTTTGCCAGGCCGGGGAAAAGACAGGTTTTCTGTGCCAGGTGTACAAAGTAAATATCGAGAAATTCTGCTCGCAGCGTTTCAAAGTTGGCGTCATTTTCAGGGCAAAAGAAAGCCTGGCTGACTAGACCGGCGGAGCCGTGGGTAATGGAGGCGCGGATGTCATTTTCCGTCAAGGTTGGCCGTTGGTGTCGTTCTAACAGTTGGTTTATCGAGGTGGTAAAGTCGGGCGCGGTGTCGAGCAGGGTGCCGTCGAGGTCAAACAATACAGCTTTATACTTGGCGGGTGACATGCACGGCTTTCCTTTTAACAAGGGGTTGGGGGCTTTGCTTAAGTGGATTTGCGGGCGTGCATCAAATAATTGATGCTGACATCACGTTGGTTGAGACTGTATTTTTTGCTCAGTGGGTTATACACCATGCCGGTCATTTCGGTCACGTCAAGTCCGGCCTCTCGCGCCCAGCGGGTCAGTTCAGACGGGCGAATAAAACTGCCGTAAGTGTGGGTGCCGCGGGGCAGCATATTGAGCACATATTCGGCCCCAACGATGGCAAACAAAAAGGCCTTCGGGTTGCGGTTGATAGTGGAAAAGTAAACATCGCCACCAGGCTTAACTAGCCGCATGCAAGCTTTGATAATGGATGAGGGATCGGGCACGTGCTCGAGCATCTCCATGCAGGTGACTACGTCGTAGCTTTCCGGTGTTTGCTCGGCGAGTTGCTCGGCAGTGATTTGTTGATAATCGACAGTGACGCCTGAATCAAGACTGTGCAGACGGGCGATTTGCAAGGGTGTTTCGCCCATGTCGATGCCTGTTACCTGAGCGCCGCGTTGGGCCATTGCTTCACAGAGTATGCCACCACCGCAACCAACATCGAGTAGTGATTTCTCTGCCACAGGCGACAGTTGGTCGATCCAGTTAGCGCGCAGGGGATTAATGTCATGCAGGGCTTTGAACTCACTGGTCTTGTCCCACCAGCGACTGGCGAGGGCTTCAAATTTTGCAATTTCTGCGGTATCGACATTTTGTGTGTTGGCGGGCTCGTTGTTGCTCACGTATTTCTCTCCCGAAATTTCTTTGCGCACGACGCTGTGTATTAGCGCTCGGCTTGTATTTTTGTTTGCCAGTGTTGCACTTTGTGAATGAGTTCACTCTGGTCAAGAGCCAGCAATCGACCGTCTTCTACCAGCAATTTACCGTTGACCCAAGTGTGGCTGATATGGCGAGCAGTATCGGTATAAATTAATTGTGAGACAGTATTGTACAGGGGTTGACTGGTGATATGGGCAAGGTCAATGGCAACCAGGTCGGCGGCTTTGCCAGCTTCAATACTGCCGGTTTTACTGTCAATACCCAGCGCTCGCGCACTATTAATCGTCGCTAGTTCAAGTGCTTCGTGGGCTGGCAGTAGCTCCGGGTTTCCCGACACACCTTTGGCGATGAGTGCCGCAGTACGCGCTTCGCCGAGCATGTTGAGGTCGTTATTGCTGGCAGCGCCGTCAGTGCCCAGGGCGATATTGATACCGGCGTTTAACAGGGCTTCTATGGGGCAAAAGCCGTTGCTGAGCTTGAGGTTTGATTCTGGGCAGTGCACAACATGGCTACCGCTTTCAGCTAATAGTGCGATGTCGCTGTCGATCAGCTGGGTCATGTGTACACACTGGGTGAGAGGTGTCAGTAGTCCGAGTTGGTGCAGACGTTCGATGGGGCGTTGGCCGTGATCGGCCATGCTTTGAGTGATTTCCTCGGTGCTTTCGTGTAGATGGATTTGAATCGGTGCGTCTAACTCACCAGCCAGCGTTGCGATTTTTTCCAGTGTGGGGTCGTTCACTGTGTAGGGCGCGTGAGGACCAAAGGCGATAGAGATGCGGCTGTCGTCGCGGTATTCATCCCGCAGGGCCAGACCTTTATGAATGTACTCATCAGCATGGCGCGCCCAGGCGCTGGGGAATTCGAGTACGGGAAAAGCCAGCTGGCATTTAATGCCATGGCTGCGGGCAGCGCGGGCTGTTTGGTCGGGAAAGAAGTACATATCGCTGAAGCAGGTAGTGCCACTGAGCAGCATTTCTGCAATGGCGAGCTCCGCTCCCACGTGGACGAACTCTTCGCTCATCCAGCGGCTTTCCGCAGGCCAGATTGACTCATTGAGCCAGGCGTGCAATTTTTGATCGTCGGCATAGCCACGCAGTAACGACATGCCGGCATGGCCGTGGGCGTTGATCAAACCAGGGATTAGCAGTGAGCTGGGTAAGTCGTATTGCTCTGTCGCGTTAAAACGTTGTCGTGCCTCGCCACTGGGTAACAGAGCGATAATCTTGCCCTCGTGGATGGCGATACTGCAGTTGCGCAACACTGTGTTGCTCGGCACTACGGGAATCAGCCAGCCCGCATGGATCAGAGTGTCGATGTTTTTTTCAGGCATTTTTTTTCAGGATTCTCAGCGTTGGCAACAGGGGGGAACGCGAAGTATAGCCTACTGGACGATGGCTTGGCGGGCTTGGTCAAAATAGGGGTATTAGTCGAGTTATATGGTATAATTTCGCGCTTATGTGCCGGTAAAAGAGTGCAGTGCCACCAGTGTACTGCGTGTGCTGGGCAAGACGTAAATTTCCAGGAAATAAGTGGGTATGGTTGAAACAGCCGAACAAATATCGCCGGTCAATATTGAACATGAGTTGAGCAAGTCCTATCTCGATTACGCGATGAGTGTGATCGTGGGTCGGGCATTGCCGGATTTGCGCGATGGTCTAAAACCAGTGCACAGACGTGTTTTGTTCGCTATGAACGAACTTAACAACGATTGGAACAAGCCTTATAAAAAGTCGGCTCGTGTGGTTGGTGATGTGATTGGTAAATATCATCCCCACGGCGATTCTGCTGTGTACGATACGATTGTCCGCATGGCGCAGTCGTTCTCTTTGCGTTATCCCCTGGTTGATGGGCAGGGGAATTTTGGTTCGGTTGACGGCGATTCTGCTGCGGCGATGCGTTATACCGAAATCCGCATGTCAAAAATCGCCCACGCACTGCTCGCCGATCTCGATAAAGAAACGGTCGATTTTGTGCCGAACTATGATGAGTCGGAGTGGATCCCCGAGGTGCTGCCAACCCGAGTGCCCAATCTGTTGGTCAATGGTTCATCGGGCATTGCCGTGGGTATGGCGACGAATATCCCGCCCCACAATTTACGCGAAGTGATTGCCGCCTGTCTGGCGCTGATTGAAAATAAAGACATTAGTATTGATGAGCTAATGACTTTGGTGCCGGGGCCGGACTTCCCCACTGCCGGCATTATCAATGGCCGAGCCGGTATTCTAGAAGCCTATCGCACGGGTCGTGGTCGCATCTACATTCGCGCCAGGGCTGAAGTTGAGGTCGACGAAAAGACCCAGCGCGAGACTGTCATCATTACTGAAATCCCCTATCAGCTGAACAAGGCGAAGCTGATTGAGAAGATCGCTGAGCTGGTTAAAGACAAAAAAATTGAAGGTATTTCCGAACTTCGGGATGAGTCTGATAAAGATGGCCTGCGGGTTGTGATCGAGCTCAAGCGTGGTGAGATGGGCGATGTGCTGCTCAACAATCTCTATGCCCAGACGCAACTCGAAAGCGTGTTTGGTATTAATATTGTTGGCATTGTCGATGGTCAGCCGCAAACGGTTAATCTCAAGCGTCTTTTAGAGATTTTTGTTCGTCATCGCATGGAAGTCGTGACCCGGCGCACAGTCTATTTATTGCGCAAGGCGCGGGAACGCGGCCATATTCTTGAAGGTTTAGCCGTTGCTATCGCCAATATCGACCAGGTGATTGCGTTGATTAAAGGCTCGCCAACACCTGCCGATGCCCGCCAGGGTTTGCTCGACATGGGCTGGAGTGCGGCCCAGGTGCTACCTTTTTTAGAGCGTGCCGAGGGTGCTTGCCGCCCTGATGAGTTAAGTGCCCAGTATGGCTTGCGCGATAACAAATACTATTTGTCCGAAGCCCAGGCCCAGGCTATTCTCGAATTACGGCTGCACCGCTTAACGGGCATGGAGCATGAAAAGCTGTTGGCGGAATATCAGGTGAAGCTTGACGAAATTGTTGAGTATCTCAATATTCTCGGTAACACCGATCGCTTGATGGCAGTGATTAAAGAAGAGTTGATCGCTATTGACGAAGAGTTCGGTGATGAGCGTAAAACCGAAATTGTCGATTCGCGCCGCGATTTGACCGTCGCCGATTTAATTCCTGAAGAAGATCGTGTGGTGACTATTTCTCACGGTGGTTACGCTAAGACGCAACCCTTGGGTGATTATCAAGCTCAGCGCCGTGGCGGTACTGGTCGCTCGGCCACAGCGGTGAAAGATGAAGATTTTGTTGAACATTTATTGATCGCCAACACCCACAACACCATTTTGTGTTTCACCAGCGCCGGCAAGGTCTACTGGTTAAAAGTGTTTGAAATACCTGTGGCCAGCCGCAATGCCCGTGGTCGGCCGATGGTGAATTTGCTACCCCTCGAAGAAGGAGAGCGGATTACTTCGATGTTGCCGGTGGAAGAGTATCGCGATGATCAATATGTATTTATGGCGACAGCTAAGGGCACGGTGAAAAAGACCGAGTTGTCCGCCTTTGCCCGGCGGCGCAGTGTCGGTTTGCGCGCGCTGGAGCTGGAAGAAGGTGATCGGTTGATCGGCACAGCGATCACCAATGGCGATTGCGACGTTATGCTGTTTTGTTCGAGCGGCAAAGTCACACGTTTTAATGAAAACGATGTGCGAGCTATGGGTCGTACTGCAAAGGGTGTGCGCGGCATGCGGGTGCCAGAGGGTGAAGAGTTGATTTCGCTGATTATCCCGGCTGAAGATAAAACGATATTGACCGTCTGTGCAAAAGGCTATGGCAAGCGCACATCGCTGAACGAGTTCCCCAACTATAAGCGTGGTGGGCAGGGTGTGATCGCTATCCAAACTTCAGAACGCAACGGCAATTTGGTGGGTGCTGTGCAGGTTGACGCCAGCCACGAAATTATGTTGATTTCTGATCAGGGTACGTTGGTGCGCACTCGTGTTGACGGAATCCCCACGCTGGGTCGCAATACACAGGGTGTACGCCTGATTCGCGTGCGGGAGGATGAAACGCTCGTCGGTGTGGCCGATATTCAGGAAGAAGAAGTCGAGGTGACCGACACGGGTGCTGAAAATGACGCCAGCGTCGCTTCGTCCAACTCTGGACCGAACACGGATGCGGAAAGCAGTGATGACTAATGATAAGAGTGATGTAGCCACAACTGTCGATTTGCCTGCACTGCGGGATCAGATTGATGGTATCGACAAGCATTTATTGGCGTTAATCAGTGAGCGGGCGCGTTGTGCCCAGCGTGTCGCCGAGGTCAAAGTCGCCAGTGGTGACGCTGTTTTTTATCGGCCCGAGAGGGAGGCGCAGGTGTTGCGCAAAGTGATGGAGGCCAACACAGGGCCTCTTGATGACGAAGACGTGGCCCGCTTATTTCGCGAGATCATGTCGGCCTGCTTAGCGCTTGAACAACCGGTTACCGTGGCTTTTCTCGGTCCAGAGGGCACGTTTACTCAGGAAGCCGCTTTAAAACATTTTGGTCATTCGGTGCTGAGCCGGCCAATGACGGCAATTGATGAAGTGTTTCGTGAGGTTTCTTCGGGGGCAGTGAATTACGGTGTCGTGCCAATTGAAAATTCAACCGAGGGCGTAGTCAATCACACTCTCGACAGCTTCCTCGAGTCGTCATTAAAGATTTGCGGTGAAGTTGAGTTGCGTATTCACCACCATTTTATGCTCGGTGCTAATACGCGGGCTGAAAATATTACTCGGGTTTATTCGCACCCCCAGTCATTGGCTCAGTGCCGCAAATGGCTGGATGCCAACTATCCAAATATCGAACGCATACCCGTGAGCAGTAATGCTGAGGCGGCACGGCGCGTACAGGGTGAATGGAATTCCGCGGCGATTGCTGGTGACATGGCGGAACAGTTATATGGATTAGAAAAAATTCACGAAAAAATTGAAGACTACCCGGATAATTCGACGCGTTTCCTGGTCATAGGGCGGGATGATATCCCCCCTAGCGGCGATGATAAAACTTCCATTATCGCTTCGGTCAACAATGCGCCCGGTGCGTTGTATCTGTTGCTGGAACCCTTTCAGGTGCACGGTGTTGATTTGACCCGTGTCGAGACTCGGCCAGCACGCAGTGGGACCTGGAGCTATGTGTTTTTTATTGACTTCGTTGGTCACCAGGATGATAAAAATGTGACATCGGCGTTGGATCTGGTTCGCGAGCGGGTTGCTGATTTGCGGATTCTAGGCTCTTACCCCAGCGCTGTATTGTAGGTACGCAGGACTAAATCAACACCAGGCTGGCGTATTTTTCTCTTAATCACCGGTAATTTCTCCTATGCTTTTCAACCTTGCTCATTACTCGGTCCAGTATTGTGACTGACTCCCCACTACCTTCAGTGAATAAGGTTGCGCCTGGTGGTCGGCTACTGGTGATTGGGCTCGGTTTGATTGGCGGCAGCCTGTCCCTGGCTGCACGGCAACGGCATTTGTTTAGCGAGGTGATTGGCGCTTCTCGCAGCCCTGAAACGTTGCGTAAAGCACTTGAGCTGGGTGTTGTTGACAGGGTTGAGAGTGACTTACCCATGGTGCTCGCGTCTCTGCGCGCTGGAGACATTGTCGTGGTTGGCGTGCCGACGTTGACGGTGCCGAAGATTATTGCTCAGTTGCAGGAGTACCTGCCGCCAGAAGTGAGCTTTACGGATGTGGCGAGTGTTAAAGGCAGTATTGTCACGGCTGTAAAAGCTATTTACGGCACGGTGCCAGAGCAGTTTGTGCCGGGCCACCCCATTGCGGGATCGGAGAAAAGCGGTGTTTCAGCTTCTTTGCCAGATCTTTATGATGATCATCGGGTCATTCTTACGCCCTTGGCTGCAACGGCTGAAGTCCATACGGCGCGCGTTCGTGCTATGTGGAGTGGCGTTGGAGCAACGGTGAGTGAAATGTCGGTTGAAGAGCACGATGAGGTGTTGGCGGCGACTAGTCATTTGCCTCACCTGTTGGCCTATTCGTTGGTCGATACACTTGCCAGTATGGAAGAAAATCGCGAGATTTTTCGCTATGCAGCCGGTGGCTTTAGAGATTTTACCCGTATCGCGGCAAGTGACCCCATTATGTGGCACGACATTACCCTGGCCAATAGCGCTGCTATTGTCGAGGTGTTAGATAGTGTGACCAGCCACTTACAAAGCTTACGCACCGCCATTCTTTCAGGTGACAGTGAACATCTGTTGGGTGTTTTTACCCGGGCTAAAGAAGCTCGTCACCATTTCCAAATCATGCTCGACAACAAGGCGTATTTGCAAACTATGGATTCAACAGAAATTCAATACCGCGTAGAAGCGGGTGGTGTATTGCAGGGTCAGGCCCGGGTGCCAGGCGATAAATCAATTTCTCACCGGGCGATTATGCTGGGTTCGTTGGCTGAGGGTATAACCGAAGTGTCAGGTTTCCTCGAAGGCGAAGACAGTCTGGCGACACTGCAGGCTTTTCGTGATATGGGGGTGGTGATTGAAGGCCCGGACAAGGGTCGAGTTGTGATTCATGGCGTGGGTTTGCAGGGTTTAAAAGCACCGGCTGGCCCATTGTATTTGGGTAACTCTGGCACCTCTATGCGCTTATTGGTAGGTATCTTGGCGGGTCAGACCTTCGATAGTGTACTGACCGGTGATGAGTCGCTTTCCACGCGCCCAATGAAGCGTGTCGCGGATCCGCTGGCGCTCATGGGTGCAGAGATAGAAACCGGTGAAGGCGGCACACCTCCGCTGCGTATTTTGGGAAATCATTCGTTGCAGAGTATTGATTACAACTTGCCGATGGCCAGCGCTCAGGTGAAATCCTGCCTTTTGCTGGCGGGCCTCTATGCTAATGGTGAGACCAGTGTCACTGAACCTGCACCTACCCGCGATCACACGGAACGAATGCTAAGAGGTTTTGGCTACGAGGTGAAAACCGATAAGGGCCGGGTTTCTCTCAATGGTGACGGTGTGTTACAGGGCGGCCCTATTGATGTACCTTCTGATATATCCTCGGCCACCTTCTTCATGGTCGCGGCCTCTATAGCCGAGGGTTCTGATATTACACTCAGTCACGTTGGCATTAACCCAACGCGTATTGGGGTGATCAATATTCTTCGCTTGATGGGTGGCGATATTACGCTGCTGAACGAGCGGCTCGCAGGTGGGGAACCTGTAGCCGATATTCGTGTGCGCTCCTCTGTTTTAAAAGGTATCGCCATACCTGAAGAGCAGGTGCCACTGGCGATCGATGAATTCCCCGCTATCTTTGTAGCCGCGGCTTGCGCCGAGGGCACCACCCTATTGACCGGTGCCGAAGAGCTGCGTGTTAAAGAGAGTGACCGTATTCAGGCCATGGCCGACGGCCTGGCCATATTAGGTATTTCGGCTAAACCTACCGCTGATGGCATTGTTATCGAAGGTGGTCAAATTCAGTCCGGCGAAGTGGATAGCTTGGGTGATCACCGTATTGCCATGTCATTCGCTATCGCAGGCCTTCGAGCTAGCGGGCCTATTCTGATTCGCAACTGTAACAACGTAGCGACATCATTCCCTGGCTTTGTCGACGTATCAAATTCGCTGGGTTTGAAGCTGGGTGAGGTCAATCAATGACTACTATTAAGCCCCCGGTGATAACTATTGACGGGCCAAGTGGCTCGGGTAAGGGTACGATTAGCCAGTTGTTAGCGAGTAAGTTGGGCTTTCATTACTTAGATAGTGGTGCGCTCTATCGCCTGGTTGCGATGGCGGCGCAGCGTCATGGTGTTGCTCTGGATAATGTTGAGGCGCTTGCAGTGCTGGCGGCCCATATGGATGTTGCTTTTGAAATGGATGCAGAGGGTGGCTCACCCAAAGTGGTACTCGAAACAGAAAATGTCTCCGACTTGATTCGCAGCGAAGAGGTCGGTGCACAGGCGTCAAGAGTGGCGGCTTTGCCCGAGGTCCGCAATGCATTATTGCAGCGCCAGAAGGCTTTTGCGCAGCAGCCTGGGCTGGTTGCCGATGGACGTGATATGGGCACCATAATTTTCCCCGATGCCGAGGTTAAAATTTTCCTCACCGCAAGTGCTGGAGCACGCGCCGAAAGGCGCCATAAGCAGTTGATTACTAAGGGGGAAAGTGGTAACCTCCGCGACCTCGTTGAGAAGGTTGAAAGTCGTGATAAACGAGATAGGACCCGTGCGGTAGCTCCTCTGCTGCCAGCGGAGGATGCTGTAACTGTTGATAGTACAGCGTTGAACATAGCAGAGGCCCTTGAAGCTGTATTGACTGTCGTCGCTCAACGGCTAAAAATTTAGGGCGAATAGTGATGGTGGGGCCGTGAGAGGCTTAAGCCTGAAATAGAGTTGAAGAAAGACGTTTAAACAAGAAAATTTAACAGAAGTTACTGATATTCACGCCAGTATCGCATCAGTGGCTTCTTAATGTGGATGACCCAAGAATCTGGCAACTTGGCTGTGGGCACTAGTGACGAATATAAGCCGCGTACTAGAGGGCCCTGTTTAATAGAGGTATTACCCGAATGAGCGAAAGCTTTGCTGATCTTTTTGAAGAGAGTTTATTAACCGTTGAAATGGCTCCTGGTTCAATAGTAACCGGCGTTGTTATCGATATCGACAAGGACTGGGTAACAGTTCACGCTGGTTTAAAGTCGGAAGGTGTTATCGCTGTAGAAGAATTTTTCGATGAAAACGGTGAGCTGGCTGTGGCGATTGGTGATGAAGTACAGGTATCGCTAGAGACAGTAGAAGACGGCTTTGGTGCCACCAAATTATCTCGAGAAAAAGCGCGTCGTGCTGAATCCTGGATTGCACTTGAAGCCGCACAGGCAGCTGATGAAGTGGTGGTCGGTGTTATCAATGGCAAGGTTAAGGGCGGTTTTACAGTTGATCTCAATGGTTTGCGCGCTTTCTTGCCAGGTTCGCTCGTTGATGTTCGCCCGATGCGCGAAACATCCCACCTTGAAGACAAGCCCTTAGAGTTTAAAGTCATTAAACTCGATCAAAAGCGTAATAACGTTGTTGTTTCTCGCCGTGCGGTGATGGAGGCGATCAACTCCTCAGAGCGTGAAGAACTGCTCAACAACCTCGAAGAAGGCGTTACGCTGAAAGGTGTGGTTAAAAATCTCACCGACTATGGTGCCTTTGTCGACCTCGGCGGCATCGATGGCCTGCTGCACATCACTGATATGTCCTGGAAGCGTATCAAGCATCCTTCTGAAGTCGTTAATGTTGGTGACGACATTGATGTTAAAGTGCTGAAGTTCGATCGTGAGCGCAATCGCGTCTCCCTTGGTATGAAGCAAATGGGCGAAGACCCCTGGAGCGATATCAAAGGTCGTTATCCTGAGAAAGTTAAAGTTAAAGCTACCGTCACAAATCTTACCGACTATGGCTGTTTTGCTGAGCTGGAAGATGGCGTTGAAGGTTTGGTTCACGTATCTGAAATGGATTGGACTAACAAGAATGTTCATCCTTCTAAAGTTGTTCAGGTGGGTGAAGAAATTGAAGTCATGGTGCTTGACATCGATGAAGAGCGTCGTCGAATTTCTCTGGGTATGAAGCAGTGCTTTACTAATCCCTGGGACGACTTTGGTGGCCAGCACGCCAAAGGCGACAAAATTTCAGGCACTATTAAGTCGATTACCGACTTCGGTATCTTTATTGGCTTAGATGGCGGTATTGACGGACTGGTTCATCTCTCCGATATCTCATGGAATGAAACAGGCGAGGATGTCGTCAGAAACTACAAAAAAGGTGATGAAATAGAGACGGTTATTCTTGCCATTGATTCTGAGCGCGAGCGTATCTCTCTAGGTATTAAGCAGCTTGCTGACGATCCTTTCTCCAACTTTATCGCTGAAAATGAAAAAGGTGGTTTGATTAAAGGCGTGGTCAAGGAAGTCGAAGTGAAGTTTGCGACGATTACTTTGGGTGATGAAATCGAAGGTGTTATAAAGGCTTCGGAGGTTTCGCAGGATAAAGTTGACGATGTTCGCTCTGTACTGAAAGTAGGTGATGAAATTGAAGCCCGCGTTATTGGTACCGATAGAAAGAACCGAGTGATTAATTTATCGGTTAAAGCGAAGGATGTCGCCGAAGAGAAAGCAGCAATTCAGGATCATAAGAAGCAGGAGACTGAAAATGCAGCGACACCAACTACCATTGGTGACCTGATTAAGGCGCAGATGGAGAGCAATGACAGATAACTGTCGGCTATAATAGAGCGAGATTGGCAAGAAAAACAAAATGACCAAATCTGAATTAATTGATAGAATTGCGCAGTTTCAAGATCAGTTGCCGCCAAAAGATGTTGAATTGGCAGTTAAAATGATACTGGAAGAAATGACACAAGCTCTGGTCGATAATCAGCGTATAGAGATAAGAGGATTTGGTAGTTTTTGCTTGCATTATCGTAAGCCGCGAGTTGGGCGAAATCCCAAGACAGGAGAAACTGTTGAATTACCTGGGAAGTATGTGCCCTATTTTAAGCCTGGTAAGGAGCTTCGGGAGCGGGTTAACGCTGGAATCGGCAAGTAACCCCTCGTTGTTGTAAGCTTAGTTAAAAACGGTGAAGCGAAAGCTTTGCCGTTTTTTTTCGGAGATGGAAATGACAAAAGTAAAGCGATGGGTTGGGCTGTTATTACTACTCATTTGTGTGTTGATGGGTGTCTGGGTTGTTCAGGATAATCCGCTGGAGGTTCCTGTGACTCTTCTGGGTTTTCCTCTGCTTAAATTACCCCTTGGTATCTGGTTGTTGGTGGCTTTTCTTGCGGGTAGCGTGCTTAGTTATGTGGTGGGTTTACCCGGTTCTTTGAGACAAAAGGCACAATGTCGACGTCTTCAGCGACAGCTTGCTCTCGCTGAAACCGAGATACAGACGCTGAAATCTGCAGCCATAAAGAGTTAATGCTCACTGATAAAAGAACTTAAAAATGCATGATGAAGCTGTTGAAAAGCGTATTATTGTTGCGCTAGATTACCCTGATCAATCTTCCGTTCTCACTTTTGCGGATAGTGTGAGCCCAGATCTTTGCCGTTTGAAAGTTGGTAAGGAGGTGTTTACCCACTCTGGTCCTGAGCTGGTGCGAGCTTTGGTTGACCGTGGTTTTGATGTTTTTCTTGATCTTAAATTTCATGATATTCCGACGACTGTCGCTAAGGCCGTGAGTGCTGCGTTGGATCTCGGGGTATGGATGCTCAATGTGCATGCTTTGGGTGGTTCGAGAATGATGCAGGCTGCCCGGGAAGCTCTCGAGCAGCAGGGTGGGGGCTCCAAGCTCGTTGCTGTAACCGTATTGACAAGTATGAGAGATAACGATCTCGCTGAGCTTGGTTTGAAGATGCCAGCGGGTGAATTAGCCGCCAAATTGTCCGGTCTTGCTATGCAATGCGGCTTTCACGGTGTGGTGTGTTCGGCGCAGGAAGCAAGGGGAATAGCGGATCAATGTGGTGAATCGTTTTTACGAGTCACGCCAGGTATTCGCCCTGTTAGTCCTTCGCTTGGTGATGATCAGCGACGGATAATGACTCCACTGCAGGCTGTAGATGGGGGGAGTAATTATCTAGTCATAGGTCGACCTGTAACGCAATCTGTCGATCCGGTGGCAGCGTTACTTGCCATAAAAAAGGAAATTGGAGAAGATGTCGGCGAGGGATGAGCCCTTTTTTTAAATAAGTTACATGGAGCACTTTAGTGCACGGAGTAAAGTATGAAAGGTATAAGGACATTGTTGGCTTGTGTTGTTGCTGTTGTGTTATTGGGTTTGACAGTTGCTGGGCCGGTGTATGCGGTGGAGCAGCCTGATTCTAAAAAGACTGTTGTCTCAACTGTTAGTATCAATAATGCAGACGCCAAGGAACTTGCTGCCAAATTACACAATATTGGTAAGAGTAAGGCTGAAGCAATCGTTAATTACCGTAAAGAACACGGGCTTTTTACGAGTAAGGAACAACTGTTAAATATTAAAGGTATAGGTGCCGAGACGTTAAAAAAGAACAAGGCGTTAATTACTTTATGATATTTAAGGGCTGAAAATAAAATGGCCACGCTATTACGTGGCCATTTTTATATGGGCTGAAGTTGCTGGGTATTCGTGAGTTAAGATGGGTAGAGTCAATACAACTCCAAACATTAATGTTGTCCCTATAGTTATCGATACTATTCTGGTCGTACTGATGGGTTACTTCAGTTACTTCCTGCGTTTCGGTGAATGGGTTTTACCGCCGTATTATCATCTGTTTATTTTTGCGGCCAGTTTGACGACAGGCTTAGTACTTGTCGTTTTTAATTCATACCCCTCTGCTGATTCAAAGCTAAGAGAAATTTTTTTCTATTTCACCAGTCGTGTCGTTTTGTCATTTAGCATTTTTATGATGCTATTGGTGTTCCTTAAAGTCACCCAGCTGTATTCCCGTCTTTGGCTGGGGGCTTGGATTTCCCTCTCATCATTAGTACTTTTTAGTGCTCATGCCGCTTATCAGCAGCTGGTTGCCGGATTACAGGCAAAGGGCAAGATGACAAATGACGTGTTGATTGTCTATAGAACCGAACAGGGCTACGACACTTTGAAGGGTATGGACCTGTCTCTTATACACATCTCCGAGCCCACGAGACAGGCAGAAATCTCG